>OIYY01000253.1_pt1 | contig 40796 bp, 37 predicted proteins | sample 1588341 | NCBI WGS metagenome assembly OIYY01 (sample SAMN03283287) | human gut metagenome | biome: human-associated habitat; material: feces | host: Homo sapiens | place: Peru | collected 2012 | reverse complement strand
CCTCCGGCAGCTTCTGTCCGATGGTCTGCTCAATTACTCTTGCTCCGGCAAATCCAATCAGTGCACCAGGCTCTGCTAAAATAATATCACCTAACATGGCAAAGCTTGCTGTCACTCCTCCGGTTGTCGGGTCAGTTAATACGGAAATATATAAAAGTCCGGCATCAGAATGTTTCTTTAAAGCTGCTGCCGTCTTTGCCATCTGCATCAGGGATACAATACCTTCCTGCATTCTGGCTCCACCGGAACAGCAGAAAAGAATAACCGGAAGTTTTTCTTCCGTAGCACGTTCTACTGCCCCCGCAATTTTCTCTCCGACTGCATGACCCATGCTTCCCATCATAAATCTGGCATCACACACACCAATAACCGCATCTTCTCCATAAATCTTACCTTTTCCTACGGTTACTGCTTCTTTTAATCCGGTTTTCTCACGGACTGCCGTCAGCTTATCGACATAGCCCGGAAAATCCAGCGGATTCGTTCCATGCTCTTCGGCAAACCATTCTTCAAAGCTCTGTGGGTCTAATACCATCTTCAGGCGGTTTCCGGTTTTTACGCGGAAATATGCTCCACACTCATAGCAGACATAGCGGTTTCTTACCACCTCTGCTTTGTTTACCATTTTGCCACAGGCTTTACAAAGTACTTCCTCTTTCCTTTTTTCTTCCTGTAAAATACCTTCTGCGGCATCCTTTACGGCTTTATTTTCCTTGATTTTATCCAGTAATCTGCTCACTTTACTCACCACTTCCAATCGCAAATGTCAACTCTGCTGTTGCAGCTATTTTTCCATCTACTGTTGCAGTTGCCTTTCCAATTCCAATCGGTCCCTTTACTTTTATGATTTCTGTCTCTAAAACAAGTACATCCCCCGGAACCACCTTTTTCTTAAATTTTGCATTGCTGATTCCTGCAAAATATGCGGTTTTTCCTTTGAATTCATCCTGACAGAGCATTGCAACCGCGCCGGTCTGTGCCAGTGCTTCTATAATTAAAACACCCGGCATTACCGGTTCTCCCGGAAAATGTCCTGCAAAATATGGTTCATCAAAGGTAACACATTTTTTTCCTACTGCACGAAGTCCCGGCACCAGTTCTTCAATCGTGTCAATCAGAAGAAACGGATGACGATGTGGGATGATTTCCATAATTTCTTTCGTTGTCAGTACTGACATTGTTTCCTTCTCCTTTATGCCTGATATTTTTTCAGAAGCAGACTTGCATTATGTCCGCCAAAGCCCAGTGAATTACTGATGGCATATGGCACTTCTTCTTCATACGCTTCTTTGCAGTAATTCAGATCCAGTTCTTCATCCGGTGTCTCATAACCTACGGTTGCATGAATGTAACCTTCTTCAATTTCCTTTACACAGGTCAGGCACTCGATGGCTCCTGCCGCTCCAAGAAGATGTCCAATCATGGATTTGGTGGAATTAATCCGGATATCCTTTGCATGCTCACCAAACACCAGCTTGATTGCTCTTGTCTCAAATAAGTCATTATGATGGGTGCTGGTTCCATGAGCATTGATATAAGTAATCTCTTCCGGATTTGCACCGGCATCCTTCATTGCATTTATCATTGCAGTTGCTGCACCTGCACCATCCTCTGCCGGAGATGTAATATGGTATGCATCCGAAGAACATCCATATCCGGTTACTTCTGCATAAATCTTTGCTCCACGTTTCTTTGCATGCTCCAATTCTTCTAAAATTACAATTGCGGCACCTTCTCCCATAACAAATCCACTTCTGTTTTTATCAAACGGAATGGATGCATGTTTTGGATCATCTGAAGAAGTAAGTGCGGTTAAAGATGTAAATCCTGCTATTCCAAGTGGAGTAATGCAGCTTTCTGTTCCACCTGCTACCATCACTTCTGCATCACCATACTGAATAGTACGGAAGGCTTCACCAATGGCATTCGTTCCGGATGCGCAGGCGGTACTGATATTTAAGCTCTTTCCTTTTAATCCAAACTGAATGGATACATTTCCTGCTGCCATATTGGAAATCATCATCGGGACGAATAACGGATTTACTCTTCCCGGTCCCTTTTCCAATAATTTGCTATGCTCTCTTTCGATTGCCTGTAAACTTCCGACTCCGGAACTGATGGAAGTACCCACACGGTATGCATCCTCTGCTTCCATGGAAAGTCCGGAATCCTCCATTGCCTCTTTGGCTGCCGCTACAGCAAACTGGCAGAATGCTTCCATTCTCTTTGCAGAGCGGAAATCCATATATTCTTTTGCATCAAAATCCTTTACTTCTGCTGCAAGATGACATTTATAGTCTGTTGCATCAAAATGTGTAATCTCTCCAATACCTACCTTCTGCTGCTTTACTGCAGACCAGAATTCCGGCACATTATTTCCAATCGGGGTAATTGCACCCAATCCTGTTACTACAACTCTACGATTCATGTTCTTATCCTCTCTATCTAAACAATCCATCTTATGTCATTCGTCATCCGCTGTTCTTTCTAAGCTTTTTCATCAGCCAGTATTATTTCTGCATCTACATAGTCATTCCGCCATCTACAGCCAGCACCTGTCCCGTGATATAACCTGCCTCTTCGGATGCTAAGAATGCAACTGCTGCCGCAATTTCTTCCGGCTTTCCGATTCTTCCAAGCGGAATGTTATGAAGCATATTTTCTTTTACCGTATCCGGTAAATCCTTTGTCATATCGGTCTCAATCATTCCCGGTGCTACTACATTTGCAGTAATACCGCGGGAGGAAAGTTCTCTCGCAACACTTTTAGTCAATCCGATGACTCCGGCTTTGGCTGCACAATAATTTGCCTGGCCGGCATTTCCGGTAATTCCGGATACGGATGATATATTGATTATCCTTCCACTTTTCTGTTTTAAGAAATAGCGGGATGTATGATGAATGGTATGGAATACACCCTTTAAGTTTGTCTCATATACTGCATCAAATTCTTCATCATTCATCTTCATCACAAGATTATCTCTTGTAATTCCTGCATTATTTACAAGAATATCCAGATGTCCGTATTTCTTTATGATATCTCTGAGCATGGCCTGACATGCCTCGTCATCTGCCACATTGCACTGATAGGATTCTGCTCTGCCACCTATATCGGTAATCATTTCTACTACTTCTTCTGCCCGCTCTTTGCTGCCGTTGTAATTTACAATTACCGCTGCCTTGTCTTCTGCCAGGCGAAGTGCAATGGCACGACCAATCCCTTTGGCTGCGCCGGTTACCAGTGCTACTTTATTCTCCAACATAAGCTTTATAATCCTCCAGTTTTTCAATGCTTACCGTTTTGACATCCCGGTTGATTTTACGAATAAATCCAGATAAAGTATGTCCCGGTCCGATTTCTACGAATTCATCATAACCGTCTGCTATCAGACGCTCGATGCTCTGCTGCCATCTTACAGAAGAAGATACCTGCTTCTTTAACAGCTCTTTTACCGGTTCTGTTGTGGTAACGTAATCTGCTGTCACATTGGTTACATACGGAATGCTAAATTCCTGCAGCTTTGTATTTTCCAATACTTCTGCTAATTTTTCTCCGGCTCCGGTCAACATGGCGGAATGGAACGGTCCGCTTACTTTTAACGGAACCACACGCTTTGCTCCAGCTTCCTTTAATGCTGCACCGGCTTTTTCTACTGCTGCTTCTTCTCCGGTAATTACAATCTGTCCCGGACAGTTATAATTTGCTATAGATACAATTCCTTCGGTATTGCTGCATACTTCTTCAATTGCCTTCGCATCCAGTCCTAAAACGGCTGCCATTGCTCCGCCGGTTGGTACTGCTTCCTGCATAAAGATTCCTCTTGCACGAATGACACGGAATGCATCTTCCATACTCATGACACCGGATGCAATCAATGCACCGTATTCTCCAAGGCTTAATCCTGCACAAGCTGCCGGTTCTTTTCCAGCTTTCTTTAATGCTGCATAAATTGCTGCCTCTGTGGTCAGCATGGCAATCTGTGTATACTCTGTAATATTGATTTCTTCATTTTCTTCAAAACAAAGCTTTGCAATATCAAGTCCGGTTACTTTTGAAGCAAGCTCATATACGGCTTTACTCTCTTCACAGGCATCATAGAAATCTTTGCCCATTCCAATATACTGCGCTCCCTGTCCAGGGAACATGAATACAACCTTACTCATTTTCTTCTCCTTATTTCCGATTCATCAGACGTTCTGCTTCTGATACGATAGAAGTAATAATTTCCTTACAGGACAATTCATCCTGTATCATTCCGGCAATCTGACCTGCCATCAGACTTCCATTTACCACATCGCCGTCCATCACTGCTTTGCGGAGGGAACCAAGGGTAAGCTGTTCTAATTCATCTAATGTTGCGCCTTCTTTTTCCATCTTCAGATACTCACGGCTCATCTTATTACGGATGACACGGATTGGATGTCCGGTACTGGAACCTGTTATTTCAGAATCAATGTCTTTGGATTTTATCAGCTTCTCTTTGTAGTTTGCATGTACGATAGATTCTTTGGCTGCCACAAATCTTGTTCCCATCTGAACTGCTTCTGCACCCAGCATAAATGCTGCAGCCATTCCTCTTCCATCTGCAATTCCTCCGGCTGCAATCACCGGTGCATCAATGGCATCTGCCACCTGTGGCACCAATGCCATGGTTGTAGTGGAACCGATATGGCCACCGGATTCCATTCCCTCTGCCACAACAGCATCTGCGCCACCGCGGACCATAAGTTTTGCCATAGCTACACTTGCTACTACCGGAATTACTTTAACACCTGCTTCTTTCCAGAGGCTCATGAATTTGGCTGGATTTCCGGCTCCTGTTGTGACAACCGGAACCTGCTCCTCAACTACCACCTTTGCCACTTCCGCTGCATTCGGATTCATCAACATGACATTTACACCAAATGGTTTGCTGGTGCGTTCCTTCACCTTGCGAATCTGCTCCCGAACCACTTCAGGTGGAGCACTGGCTGCACCGATAATACCAAGTCCACCTGCTTCAGATACTGCAGCAGCCAGATGATATTCTGCAACCCATGCCATTCCGCCCTGGATAACAGGATCTTCTATTCCTAACAGTTCTGTGATTCTTGTTTTCATCTTTTATTCCTCAACGCCCTTTGCTTTTAAGTAGTCAATAACATCTCCTACAGTTGCGATTTTCTCTAAATCTTCTGACGGAATCTCTACACCGAATTCTTCTTCCATGCTCATAACCAGTTCAAACAAGTCTAAAGAATCTGCTCCTAAATCATCCTTGAAATTGGATTCTGCTTTTACCTCTCCATCATAGTTTAACTGCTCTTTGATTAATTCTGCTAATTTCTCTAACATTATTTCGTTCTCCTTTTTTGTCTTTTCTTTGATAATACTTTGAGTTGCAAATATTTTGATTGTCAAATTATTTGTAACTCAAAGTATATACATAAGCATTTCTGTTGTCAACTATATTTTTACCGACTCGCGTAAACTACGAGAAACACGCTTTGCGTATTTCTTGAGTTATCGCGGTGCTCGCCAAAATCTGCTGAGAAAAGAAATTCGCTCAGGCAAGCCTGGCTCTTTCTTTTCTCTCAGATTTTTTCTCGCTACTCGCGTAAAAAAGACAGTGTCGGAACTTTTCTGTTCTTTCACTGTCTTATGTTAGTTACTTCTTTTATTTTTTATCACTTATGCAGCTTTTTTACGATTTGATACTACAAAGTAAACACCTACTAATAATACTCCGATGCATAAGAAGAATACCGGATTGATACCGTCACCTGTCTTCGGTGTGCTGTCCTTCTCGTGGCTGCCTGAAGTTACTGTCTTGCCGGAATTGCTGTTCTTAGTTGCGCCAATCACATTTCCGCCGGTCACTGCTGTGCCTCCACCGGTTACTGTAGTAGCGGAACCACTTCCTGCCTGGCTGGTGTTTCCCTGGTTTTCAGATGTACCTGAAGTACCAGGATTCTGCTGGCTTTGTTGGTTCTGTGGATTCTTCTGTTCCTGCTGTGTCTCCCCTCCAAGGCTCTGGAAACTGATTCCATTTCCGGTTGCATATACCTGTGCCTGTGTTCCTGAATAACCGGAAATTGTGGATGGACTCCAGCTGCTCTGGCTTCCGATTGACGTTACACTTGCCGGAATCAAAATTGTACTGATACTGCTGCCGCTGAACGCATCTGTTTCAATAGTATTAACAGAATCCGGAACTGTCAGTGAAGTAACCGACTTGCAGTTTGCAAAAGCACCTGCTCCGATGGTTACAGTACTGGTCGCAATTTTTGCACCGGATTTTCCCTCCGGGCAACGGATTAACTTGGTCATTGCTTTGTTATAAAGACATCCATCACTGGATGCATATGTACCATTTCCTGATGCAACACTGATAGATGCCAGTCTGCTGCAGCCGGTAAATACGTTGCTTCCGATGCTGGAAACGCCAGATGGAATTGTAATTCCGGTTAAAGAAGTACAATCATAAAATGCTTTATCCCCGATGCTTCCTACGGATTCAGGAATTGTAAACTGGGATAATGAACTGCACTCTGCAAATGCCTGAGAACCAATGGATGAAATTGAAGTTCCAATGGATACACTGGTAAGGCTTGTACAGTTATAAAATGTCTCTGCCGGAATAGAACCGATATCTCCTTCTATACTGACAGAACCAAGACTTGTACAGTTATAGAAAACTGCGGTTCCCATTCCAGTCACATAAGATGGAATCGTTACACTTGTAATGGATGTATTGGATGCAAATACACCACTTGCAATTGTAGATACCGACTCCGGAATTGTAATTGCTCCACCGGCTCCGCTGTAGGCAACCAGTGTTCCACTGTCATCTACTGTAAATCCATTTTCATCTGTTGTCTCGTCTGCCCGGACTGTCTGTCCCGGCATCACTGCCAGCAGCAAACATACTGCTGCAAAAATAGAAAATCCTTTTTTCAATATCTGCATCTCTCATCTCTCCTAGCTTTATCTGCTTGATACATTATACTTCTTATCTACTTACTGTACACGCTTTGCCAGTATAAACATTCTTCCGTCCTGTGTGTAATTATTGCAGGTAGAAAGAGTCAGCAGCTGGTCTCCATAAACACTGTCTATCTCTGTGCCATATACAGAAAGCTGTGCCACATTATTTAAATATTCCTGATATTCTTCTTCGGAATCTGCATTCAGAAAATTATAATACCGGAATACATTTTCATCCTGATACTGGACCTCTGATAATCCCACTTCAATGATCTCATAGACTCCTCTTTCATAAAGAGTATTAAACTCTATCGTCTTATGGGCATTGTAAAAATCTTCGTCCAGATATTTCTTTAATTCGCCAAACATCATTCCGCTTTTCATATTATGTCCGTAAATGATGATATTGGTATCCCTGTTTATGTAATCATTTCTGGCATCGATAAAAAGGGTGCCATTCAGGTCGTCATTTTTATCAAAATCATGTTTCAGATAATAATCCGGTTCTTCCTGTGAAGACTGCATGACCGGATAATCAATATCCGTATCCGGAATATGTAACCATCCGATTAATTCCGGATTTTCCGCATACAGGGAAACATAATCCTCTAACATAATCAGCGGCTGCTCTGTTGTCTCTCCTGTTTCAGTTGCACCTTCTGTGATTTCCGGATTCATCTGCTCCGTTCCTGTTACAAGGTGCTCTACAACATTATTCTGTTTCTTATTCTGTAAATCCTTAAGCCTGTTAGCAGCTTTATAATCCGCATATTCCGAAATCGCATAATATCCGATACAGGCTGTCGCAACAATGATGCATACGATGCCGACCACCTTCTGCCAGGTAAAATGAAATGGCAGCTTTGCTTCTGCTTCCGCTTCTTCCTTGGCAATTTTTTCTTCTATCATGTTCTGCGAACTATCCGCAACAATATCTGAAATGCACCAGAAGAACGATTTTCCGATTTCACTTTTAAAACGGATTTTCTTCGTGCGCATCATGGTATACAACCGGATTGCTACTTCCGGATCATAAATATCCAGTTCATCGGTAATATACTTGATTTTCTTTAAATCTTCCTGCGCCTGCCTGTATTCCCTTAAGGTTTCGAATTCATAATCGCCTATTTTATAAATCTTTTCATCCATAATTTATGATTCATCTGCCTTATCTTCTCATGGTCCAGGTAGTTTTATTATAGGTCATTTTGTCATCTTTCGCAAGATTTTTCCACAAGATATACACAATGTACCATTTCTTATTTTTATATCGTCTATATCTTGCGCTTTCTTTAGTCTAAATTGGATTTTTCCAGCAAATAACGGAACATCTGCTCCGCTGCTTCCTTATGTTCGGAGCCAAGGGCAATACCAAGAATACATTCCTTTTCATAATAACCGTGTTCAACCGGCCAGCTTCCGGCTCCCAGACGGATGCCTGCTGCAAAAGTATCTCCGGTGTCCTTATCCTCTACATAGAAGATGTAATCCTTTAACTGTTCCAGCTCGTCTTTGGAAAGATACTGTGTCAAATCTGCTATGGCACCGGACTGGGCAAGATTTTCAAAGACCATTTCATCAGCACCCAAAACATCTACTCCACCGCCTGCAATCACTGTCTGCAGGGACTGATAGGAATAGAGATTACTGGTATCTGTACTGGTTAAATCCACATAATATGCATCATTTACCACAACCTCCTGGGCTGCTGTATCATATCCATTTTGCTCCATGAATTCTGAGAAATCCGGTTCTTCATCTGCCGGCATACTCTTTGCATTTACTAATACAATCTGGGAAACATCTTCCTTTGTGGTCATATAATGATGTACCGTCATACCAATCAAAATAATCACTGCAACTACTGCCAGTATTACAAGTCTGTAATAGTCCCAGACAAATCCAATCCGCTGTTTCCAGGTCATTGTCTTTAAATCAGCTTTCTTTTCCATATTATTGCCTTTCTTCCTCTGCCACATCTGTGTCACTCTCCGCAACATCGCCTGTACCAAGAGGTGCCACAAAATCTGCATACGGTAATTCTTTATGTAAATTTTCCATATAATCATACCAGATTTCTCCCGGATAGCTGGCTCCTGTCAGTCCCGGAAGTTCTGCCGGAATATCATATCCAACCCAGACGCTGGTGGTGTAATACTTTGTATAGCCTACAAACCAGCCATCCTTATTGGAATTGGTGGTTCCTGTTTTCGCTGCACTGGCAGTCTCAGACAATGCCAGTCCCTTTGCTGTTCCCTGTGTCAGAACACCCTCTAATATATTGGTCATCCAGCGGGCTGCATTGGTCTTATAAACCTGCTTTTCATCGACAATTTTCTGATAGATTGCATTTCCGTCTGCATCCTGTATCTCTACAATGCAGGTAGGCTCCCGGTATTTTCCATCATTTTCTATGGTGGCATAAGCCGCCGCCATTTCTACCGGAGAGACTCCATTGGTAAATCCACCCAGGGATGCCGCCGGTCTTTCATCCTCCGGGGACAGCTTTGCGAAATTCATCTCCTTCAGATAGGAAATTCCTGTAGCGGGAGTCATTTCTTCTAAAAGATTCCACGCCACTGTATTAATGGAATTTTCTACTGCATAACGCAAGGTTACGCTGCCAAGATACCTGCCACTGGCATTTTCCGGTCCATCCTCAATCGGTGCATCTTCCACCACAGTATCCGGGGTATAGCCCCGCTCCAGCGCCGGTGTGTATACAATCAACGGTTTGATGGCACTGCCCGGCTGCCGGTAACTCTGATAGGCACGGTTTAACATATGACCGTCATATTCCTGACTTCTGCCGCCTACGATTGCCTTTACAAAACCGGTCTCATTGTCAATGCATACTGCTGCACTCTGCAATGTATAAATGCCTTCTTCATTGACATCGGTAAAGTCCTGCAGTTTTTCATCCACTGCATTCTGAAGCTGTTCTTCCATACTCAAGTCAATGGAGGTATAGATTCTATAGCCTCCTGTATAAAGAGACTGCTCGCAGGTTTTATACTGCTCCTGATAAGCATCTTCATAGGTCTTTCTATCTTCCTCCGAAGAAAAATCTGTCCGGAATTCAAAACCCTGCTGCTCCATCAATGCCCGCGTTGCACAATAGCAGGCATAGGTCTCTACCGCATCATAACGCTTTGTTGGCTCTGCTGTGCTGAGCACAATCGTTTCCTGCTTGGCATCCTTATATTCCCTGCGGCTGATTTTGCCATCCTCATACATATTTTTCAAAATGCGGTCACGTCTTCCTAACGTATTATCCGGGTTCTTATAAGGATTATACATCGTCGGATTATTCGGTATCGCACAAAGATATGCCATCTGGGACAATGACAAAAATGAAACATCTGTATCAAAATATCCCCGGCTCGCCGCCTGAATGCCATAATATCCATTTCCAAAATAAATATTGTTAAGATAAAACTCTAAGATTTCATCCTTGGTATATTTCTTTTCCAGCTCTGTGGCAATGAATATTTCTTCCATTTTTCGCTGCCACGTTCTGTCATTATTTAGGAAAATGGTTCTTGCAAGCTGCTGCGTAATGGTACTTCCGCCCTGGGTTACTTCTCCGTTACGCACCATCGCCCAGACTGCACGGATAATTGCCTTAAAATCAATTCCGCCATGACTGTAAAATTTTTTATCTTCTATACTGACCATGGCTTCTTTGACTTCTTCCGGTATCTCATCACTGGTCAGATAGCTTACATCCTTGGTACCACGAAGCGACATGATTCTCGTTCCATTCACATCATAAACCTGACTGGTCTGCTCCGCCCGGAAAGTGTCCTTCGTCGACTCTTTTACAAACCGGACTGCCTCTTCATGCATGGCACTGACCTGACTGGCATACCCGCCAAGATAGTAATACGCCAGCCCGCCGATTACCAGAAGTACCAGAACTATCTGCAGCTTTACAAAAAGCCAGAAACCACGGTATTTCTTTTTCCTTCTTTTCTTCTCTTTATGGGACATGGGATTCCTCCGTATTGCTCTATTTTACACTGTTCCATAAAAAGATACAAGGCTACTGTTCCATTTGTCTTCCTAAAAATCCGGCCGCTGTAATAGCAAGCTTGCTTTCAGTTTCTCCCATTTTTGCTGCATCATTTTTCTCATATAAAACGACTGCTCCGATGGCATCTCCCTCACAGATAATTGTACTGATTGCCTGGTCATGATAGTTTCCGGTATCATCTAAGGTAATACGTACAAATTTGCTGTCTCCCTGCTGCGCAAGAATATTTTTCCGGTCTTCGATCAGTTCCTCTAACTGCCTGCTGATTGGCTTTCCTTCGAACTCCTTCTTTCCGTTTCCTGCCGCCGCAATCACATGGTCCCGGTCAGTAATACATACCAGATGCCCGGTGCTCTGTGCAAGGCTCTCCGCATACTGTCCGGCAAACTGGCTCAGTTCTCCAATCGGTGAATATTTCTTAAGAATAATCTCGCCTTCCCGGTCCGTAAAGATTTCCAGCGGGTCACCTTCCCGGATGCGCAGTGTCCTGCGGATTTCCTTTGGCACCACAACTCTCCCCAAATCATCTATTCTACGTACAATTCCTGTTGCTTTCATAAAAAAATCCTCCTGTTTCCTACATACTTTCCATTTTTGTGCTGTATGGGTAGTATGTGGAAAACAGGAGGAATTATGCAAACCTTCCTCGTATTTACATTTTTAAATCACTGGTGTTATCTATTAGCCAAAATCAATCTTTTTTCATTTTTGGCTAATAGATTATTTATCCAATAACCAATCCGCAATATCGACTATCTTGATTCCCTCATATTGATACGCATCATGTCTCGTTCTGGCAATAACATACTTAGGGTATGCATCTTTAATCTGCAGCAGTGGTGATACCTCTCTTTCAAAAGTCTTATCATCACTTATGTTATCAGATACCTGAATATAAATTTTTTCGCTACGTTTAATTGCAACAAAATCTATTTCCTTTTTATACAATATTCCAACGTAAACCTCATATCCCCTACGAAGCAGCTCAATTGCCACAATATTTTCAAGTATTCGACCATAATCCATGTTTTTTGTTCCAAGTTTTGCATAACGAAAAGTATGGTCACTCAGATAGTATTTATCATTGCTCGACAAATATTTTTTCCCTTTAATGTCATACCTTCTTACTTTGTAAAATGCGAATGCGTTGCACAAATACTGCATATAAGAGCCTACAGTCGTATGATGAATTTTTTCATGCATACTTCCTAATGTATTTGTAATACTACGGGCAGATGACAAATTTGAAATATTATCCATTAAAAAGTCCACAATTCTATCCATAAGCTGCACGTTCCGTATTTTATATTTTTTTCTAATATCCCGTATAATCAGAGTATCAAATACATCAGCCACATAATCAAATTTAGCTTCCTGATCTTTATAAAGATAGGAACCTGCCATACCACCTTCAAGCACATACTTATCTAATGCCTCATACTGATTCTTTAATCCAAAATACTCCATATATTCCCCGAATGAAAAAGGATACATTTTTATTTCAAAAGTACGTCCGGTAAATAATGTTGCCAAATCAGAACTTAGTAAAAAAGCATTAGAACCCGTAATATAAATATCATATTTTTCACTTGCATGCAGTCCATTTACTGCTTTTTCAAAATCCTTGCACATCTGCACTTCATCAATAAATACGAAGTTTTCCCTGCCTGCCACATAATGTTCATTTACATAATCATACAATGCACGATATGTTAGCAAGTCATCATAATCCGGTAAATTAAAATTAATCTGAATAATGTTGCAATCTGGAATTTCTTTTTCAACATATGTTCTAAACGCTTCCAGCAATTTAGACTTTCCACTTCGTCTTACACCTGTAATAACTTTGATATCCGGAGTTCCAAGTACATTAATTAACTTATTCAAATACTGTCGCCGTTCTATCAGTTTCATGTACACCCATCCTCTTTATACATATTATGTGCTTATTATATTGCGTATATTAGCCAAAATCAATCTTTTTTCATTTTTGGCTAATAGTTGTAACTAAACACATATTATATATTGTGAAATTAAGCTCCAACTTACTACTGTTTTTCTCTTCTCTTTAAAATCATCATAAATCCAAGGCATAAAATCAACTGCCCAATGGATGACATCGGTGTCGCCAGAATAACCGCCTCATCCGAAGAGAAAATGGATGCCAGTAAATCCTGCAGCGCAATCAGTGCTCCAAGCCCTGTCATTTTCTTAAGAGATGGCTGGTGCATTTCTGCCTTTCCTTCCGGTTTAAGATTGTAAATGCAACAATACAGATGATTGCGGAAAGCAGGGAGCCTGCTGCCGTTGCCAGCCCCATCGGGAATAAGGTATCCGGGAATAAAGTCGAAGTCAGATAAACGCCCGGAATTCTTACCAGTGTAATTGCAATGATATTATGTAAAAATGAGATGCCGGATTTGCCGCAGGCACAGAAATATCCGCTGAAGCTGAAATGAATTCCTGCAAACATACAATCCCACACATATCCTCGTAAATACTGTCCGCCAAGACGTACCACTTCCGCTCCCGATGCATCCGATGCATCTGTAAATAACGCCACCACCGGACTGGCAAAGAACTGCATGAAGATTCCTACGATAATTCCAAAGCCCACTGTAATCATCACAGCATAGCGCAGTGTTTCATTGGCACGCTGCCTCTTTCCCGCTCCGATATTCTGTGCACCAAGTGCAGATACTGTTGATAGCATGGAGGACGGAATCAGGAACAGGAAGCTTATTATCTTTTCCACGATTCCCACAGCCGCTGCATCATTTAATCCACGCTGGTTCGCAATGATGGTGATAATCATAAATGCCACCTGGATGAAACCGTCCTGCAATGCAATGGGAATACCGATTTTTAAAATCTGTCCCCTTACATTTCGGTTCGGTCTGAAATCTTTTCTGCTAAGAGAAAATTTCTCCCGCTGTCTTATAATCATAACGAGGGAAATCATTACACTGATTGCCTGGGCACAAGTGGTTCCAAGAGCTGCTCCTGCCGGTCCAAGATGCAGACCGCCGATAAATACATAATCCAAGACAATATTTGCCGCACATGCAATAGCAATAAAGTACATCGGACTCTTGCTGTCACCCATGCCACGGAAAATTGCACTGATAATATTATATGCTGTAATAAAAGGAATCCCGATAAAGCAGATGGTAAGATAGGATATCGTTCCCATTACTGCTTCCTGTGGTGTAGACATTACTGTTACAATTGGTTTTGTCAGCAAGAGCAGCACCGTCATCAGCACAAGGGCAACTCCCATAAATAGGATTACCGTGTTTCCAATTCCTTCTGCCACCCGTTTCTTATCTTTGCTTCCAATCGCCTGTCCGATGCTGACCGTTGTTCCCATGGCAAGTCCCACCAGCATAACTGTTATCATATGCATGACCTGTGAGCCAATGGATACCGCCGTAGTGCTGGCAACTCCTTCAAACTGCCCGATGATAAATAAATCTGCCATTCCATACAATGTCTGTAAAAAATAAGATAAAAGGTATGGCAGCGAAAATATAATTACATTTTTAAATACACTTCCTGTAGTAAGATTCCGTTCCACCATTTCATTCTGCTTCCTCTAAGCCAGCGCTGCGCCCAGATGACGGGTCAGCAAATCCACCAGCCATGCATGGTCTTCTGCTGACAGCTCGCTCTGCCTTACCAGAATCACCTGATTGGACAGATTTCTGATATAAATATAATTTTCATAGAATCCCCAGTCCTTATAGGCAGTCCACAGATTCACACCCTCCGCTATTTCTGATTTTATACTGATGCTTTCTTCACTGAAAATATACTTGCGGTGGCCACTTACCAGTGCCTTCTGTGCATTTGCATAAAATCTCTTAAGTCTTGCTCTCTGCTGTACCTTTTTCCCGCCGCATGCAAAATATAGAAAAGCTGCCCAAAGAATCATAAAAAGTGAACCCATTTCTGCCCTGCCAAGCATAAAGCTTAACATTCCAGACGGCAGACAGATTAAGCACATTATCACAGAAGCAATTGCTACCACTTTTCTTCTCTTCCGGTATACATCCGATTGCAAAGTTATTTCCAACAGCGCATCCCGCTCTTCTTTTCCGATTTCAATTTCATATTCTAACATTTCTTTTCCCCCGTTTTCTTTTTATCTATTTTTCATTCATTTTTTCCATCTATTTCTCATTTACTGCTTTTCCCAGGTGACGGGTCAGTAAATCAATCAGCCACGTTCTCTCTTCTGCCGACAATTTATCCTGTTTTACAAGAACATTTTGATTCGACAGATTCCGGATGCAGATATAATTTCCATAGATATCCCAATCCTTATAAAGTGTCCATGCAGTATTTCCTTCTGCAACTTCTGATTTTAAAAAGATTCCGTCTTCACTGAAAGTATACTTCCGGTAACCGGATTTCAGCTCTTTATCCATCGCTGTAACAGATTTCTTTAATACCGTCTTCTGCATCAGCTTGCTTCCTCCGCATATCATAAAAAGACTATATGCAGCCAGAAGTGAGCAAAGTACAACAAGCCTTGTATCGCTATTTGTTACTCTCCATATTATAATCAAAATACAAGCTACCATCAGAATCGAAAATTTTATTGCTTCCGCTTTTCTTTTCTTTCGATACTCCTTCGAATTCAAAGCAATTTCAAGCAGCGCATCCTGCTCTTCTTTTCCAATTTCAATTTCACATTCTAACATCTCTGTTCCCCCATTTCTTTTTTCTAAAAACATTGTAATGAACCCTGCTTATTCTGTCAAACACTATCGTTTGTTATCTTTGCTGTTCTGCTTTTGCACAAAACTCTGACTCCGTTTGAACTTTTAGGATCACTGCTGATACTAATCGGTGCGATACCAACTTCTATAGAAAATGCCTCATAGACGCATAAAATGTCTATGAGGCATTATAACTTTATTCGGCAAATATCTGCTCAATTATTTTATCAAACTCTAATGTGTGATATCTTCTTTTTAATGAATCGAGATTGTAAAGTGCCTGACCATTTATCAATCCATTACAAGTATCATTATCATCTCCTTTATTTTTTGCTACAGCTCCCGAAAATTCCAAATCATCTGTATCAGAAAGCCATAAGGATGTCAGAAATCCTTCACACTGAATTCCAGGCATTGTATATCCATACATTCTTTGTGGCATAGATAAACCGTGCTGCATTCCTAATGTTACAATTTTTCCCAATATAGCCAGTTTTTCATTTCCACTATACTCTGCAATTCGCATTAAATCTGGTACGAATTCTACAAATTCATCGTCCACATAGCTACATCCCGGAATAACATCACACCCTGCCCAGCCAGTTGTTCCAAAATCATTCTTTCCAAGAAGTGTATTTTCATCAAACGGAATATCCCAAAGATAAGTCCATGATGCAAGAATCTGTGCTGCTGATTTTGCACCATACAAATATCGTTCTTTTTTGGTAGTTTCATAAGCCAACAACAATGTCCGCATATTATACATTACTCCAACAGCATCTATCTTTACAGACTTTTTATGTGTTGTATCATTCAATCCTCCCAGATATAAAACATCTTCTACATAATGTTCCATAATAAAATCAGCAGCTTTACACAATGCACTTCTATATTTCTCATTACCGGTGTATTCATGTACTAATGCTAATACTTCTCCTGGGAAAATTGTTCCTGACCCCTGCTCTATCACATTACTTCCAAACCATTCTTCCGGATATGTCATTGGAGTACCTTCCATCGTATATGCCCGATACCAGGAGCCATCTGTATTCTGAATTTCAATCATTTTATCACAAAATGTAACTACTACATCCAGCCAGTCTTTATGTAATGTTCCATTTTCCTTTTCCTCAAGAAAACAGAGCATTAAATAATACATAGCCTCCGTCATAGTCCTGCAATAATTTCCTTTTGTTCCTTTTAATTTTTCTGCAATTCCCATCATTGCACCTACGACCTGATTGCCCAGAAATTTTTCTAATTCTTCTCTGTTTTCCGAATACTGAAATGGCATTAATACGCCAGTCCACCAATAAACAAATTCTTCTTTTTCTACACTGTACATTGCATTCGGCAAACCACTTTCTGCAATACAGTGTTCCACAAAAAATTGTATTGTTTTTAATGCCCGTTCCCTATATTCTTCCTTTGCTGTTTCTTCTGCAGCCCGAAGCATTTCATAGCAAACCATAGTCTGATTTCCAGAAAATCCATATTCCAGTACGTTCTGATTTCCATAATTTTCTCTCGGTGAAAAATGGCACACATAACCACAAGGATGATTTTTCTTTTCCGGAAAATCCCTAAAACTATTGTGTAATAAGTCTCTTCTGTATGGTATTGTTTCTTCTAAACTAAATGGATGTCTGATATCATCATTAAGAATTCGTTCCATCTGAAATACGCTCGTCTTCCACGATGCTTCTGTCAGATTTTCAGCTTCTCCAAACTGCAGGATATATGAAACTTCCAATTCTTCTCCCTGTTTTATCTTTCGATATGCAGCCCACTCCGATCCATCTACATTTAAGCAAAATGAATTTCTCTCATAAAATGGATAATCACAACGTAATAAAAATTCTTCCATTCTATTTGCAGACGGTGCAATTCCAAGGGATCCAATATCTGTATTATGAACAAAATGCCTTTCCGCTATCTGTTTTCTGGTTATTGTAGTATCCACCTTTGGAATATCTGCCCGAATTAGTGAAATAAACTGCTTGTCATTTTTTGCAAATCCTGTCACTGACAAATTTGGATTTCTATCATCCTTATAATCCTGCTCAAACGTTCCAAGATAATCATCCTGTCCATTCTGGTCTGTATCATTCTTATTATAAAAAGCTCCCGGTATTACAAATTGATAATCGTCAAAATTTTTTGCATGTTTTGATTTACAATGGAATTCCGTAGATATCCGGATAGCAGTCTCTTTTTCTGCTGAAATGCAGGCCACCTTTCTACTCAGTTTTATATTATTTGTATTTTGTTCCCACATATCAGTAATATGAAATTTATTTTCTTTATTTACTTCTACGTCTGCTTCTGCAATATAAATGTTTTTTTCATTTCTTATTACATCATACTTTGCTTTCTTGTTTCTTTCCTTTAAAATCTGAATCTGAACTGGCCACGGTACTTCTATTTTTATTCCGTCCCTTTCTATTAAAACTTCATTTTTTTCTAATCCCACCGGAAATTTAAGTTCCATCACATCATCCCTTCCTTTCCACTAATTCGATACAAATTTGATTATTTCTACCTGCTATAAGCTTTTCTTCCAGTTCAGCCTGATGTATCACAACAGAGGTACTATTTATCTGATTCTTCCATACTTCTCCATTTATGCTAAGTTCACCCAACTGATATTCTCCATAATCCAAATGTTTTCTGTTATAAAAAGAAACGCATACTTCTTTTTCCGCAAATAATGTGTCTACTGTTAAAACTTCACCGGAATCATACTGCTCCTTTACTAGTTTTGGTTCAATTAATAAGTCTCCAAGTTGCCCACGTATGCCATATACCTGTGTCAGCATCAGAAAAATTGTCCAGCTTCCTGCACCAGTAACATAGGAATACATTCCCCTTCCTCTGCTACTGATATACTCCGGCACACCAGGATATATTTGTGCTATTTGTGTATTTGTAGAAAGTTCATAAATAGATTTTATAATCTGATAACCTTCCCTTGCATACCCTCTGCTATATAACGCATAAGCATACATAGTTGTCATATGGCTAAACATGCCACCATTTTCTTTTTCTCCATAAATAAGTGCAAATCCTCTTCCAAAATTCCAGGTATTATCTCCCAATGGTAACGTCAGCCTGATTCCTCCGGTATTTTTATCTGGAAGATAATTATTTACAGCATGGATTGTTTTTTGAACCTGTTCATCCGTTGCCGCCCCTGACATAATAGAAAAGGTCTGGGCTGTCAATCCAAATCGCAATTTTCCATCTCCAAGAATTCCATCAACTGCATTTCCATCATTGTTATAATAACCATTAAAAAAGCCTTCTTTTGATGATAATTCAATCCATTCATTTTCTCGGACCTGCTGCAATAATTGTTTTCCTTTCCAGCGCAACATATCTTTTAATTCTAAAACCGGTATTTTTTTCTTTTTTCCGCTTATTCCAAATCTTATGTGTTCATAATATTTCTTTAATACTTCCACTTCTTTTTGGGGTTCCTTTTCCTTTAATCCCTCAAGCAGTATTTCCATTTCTTCAAATACAGAAATCGTTTTTCGGTCTTCTTTCTCTATTTGAATCTCAAGTAAATCTGCTATATCACATATATTTTTTCCATAAAAAGCCGTAAATGGTATTGTTTCCCCTTTATCCGGAGCCATATCCAACTGATCATTCCAATCTCCATCTTCAAGCTTTATATTCCCATGTTCTCCAATATTTAAGCTGCAAATTAAATTTTCTAAAAGTAAATGCTCTAATATTGTTCCGGTATAACATTCACCATCCTTTGTCTTTTGACTATTTCCATCTTCTTTTTTCCAATTTGTGTCAATCCTTTTCGCTCTTTCAATTTGTGCATCTTTCCAGTAAGACACTTCTTCATCTAAAATAGAAATATCTCCAGTTTGATTCATATATAACAACAGTGTAAATAATGGCCAGACACCATGATCCATCCAAACTCTGGATATTTTGTTTCTGTCTGCCTGAAAATTGCCCTCACCGTCCAAAATAATAGTTGCATTACTTCCATCCAGTCTGACACCTTTCATGTTATGAACAAAAACACTTCGAACCCGCATTGGATTTTGTAATAATAATGTCAGATAATCCTGCCACAAATCTCTCCACCCGCGACCACCTCTTCCATAATCATGATATGGAAGAAATGAACAACCATATATTTTCCTTAAAACAGGCTGTATACTTACCCACCTTAACCAGCCATCAAACTTATCTGAATTGCCCTGAAATTTTATCTTGTCAGCTTCTCCATTCCAATGCTCTTCATTTTGTTTCCACGCAGCTTCAACCTTTTCTTTACTGTTATACTTTTCAAACTCCTTGTTAAAATTTTCTTTTTCAGTAATTCCAGCGCAGATAATATATTCTTTTTTCTCGCCTGGTGCTAACCGTACCTTTGCAAAACGCATTGCGCCAATGCATTCCATACCATCTTTCCGATATGTCATATCATGTTCTGGTATACTATTTTCTACTACTGTTCCAGGCCAGTCCAATGTTCCTCCCTTTCCAATAAACTCCTCTACTGTAGGGAACATTTCTACTGCTGCCTGCCCGCTTTCATCTGATCCATATACAAAATAACTTGTATCATTCGGTTCATGACCTCTTTCATCATGGTGTATCGTTGGCTTTACAACAATCCCGTTTTCTTCCAATGTTATCCTCTGCATCAGTGATGTTGCATGTCTATGATCTCTTAAATTATCTGCCGATCGTCCAAAAATAGGAAATGCCGCTGTTGGCACAAATTCCAGAATCTCTGACCCGTAATTTTCCAGAATAACCCTGTTAATTTCTACTACATCCTCATTTGCCGGACAAAACGTTGTAAAAATACAGTTTAATTTCAATTCAGGGATTGTATAATACAAGCTGTGATATAGCAATCCGCACTCTATTTTATTCCATTTTTCTTCATCCTTAAAACAATGCTCTGCTCTCTGTCTTGCAGAATTTCCCACCACAGAAAATGCTCCCTGCTCTTTTGTATAAACCCAGAAATTTCTTCCAGAACGATTATTATGTAAGTCCTCTACTGAAACTGGCAGATACAAAAATTCATTTTGATTCTTTTTGGCATCTCCATTTAAGCAGGGTGTCACCGATGCTTTCATTCCAGCCTCATTGCATATAGGAAAATATAATTGATTTACTTCCCGGGCATTTTCACAAACAAACGTCCCTTTTTTGTCAATAAAATTCCACTTAAATCCGTGTTCCATTCTTTACTCCTTTTTCTTAACCCTTAACCGCTCCTGCCGTTAATCCTCCTACAATATATCTTTGGAAAATTAGTGCTAATACCATTGGTACAACTGTAGCCAGCAATCCTGCAGTCATCATCATTCCATAATCAATTCCATACTTTGTTCCAAACTCTGATACCGCAACTGTTAATGTCTTCGAAGTTTTTGATGTAGTAAAAATTAATGCATACAGAAATTCATCCCATGCCATAAGGAATGCAAGAACACCTACTGCAACATATCCCGGTAATGCTGTCGGCATAATAATTTTCCAAAACACCTGATTCCAACTACAACCATCTACCCGTCCCGCTTCTTCAAGTTCAAATGGAACCGATTTAAAATATCCGTTCAAGACCCAGATTACATAGGCAAGAACTGCATTTGTATTAATTAATATTAATGTTCCCAAATGATCCAGCAGCCCCATCCGGCTAATCATGATATAATACGGTATTACCAATGCAATTGGTGGTAGCAGCTGAAAAAACATTACTCCAAATAACATTGGTTTTTTCATTCGAAAGCGTAATCTTGCAAACGCATAGGATGCCACTGCACCTAATACAAGACTAATTACTGTTGTTGTACCCGCAACAATGCAACTGTTTTTTATTGCCATTCGGAATACTTCAACTTGTTTTGTTGGATTTTTATCCCACAATAACATTTTGTATCGTTCCCAGGTAATTGATGTAGGCAGTATTTTGTCACTACTTAACAATTCATTTTCTGATATGATACTGGATATAAACATCCAGATAATTGGCAATAGCGTCCAAAGAACCAATAATATCACTGCCAAATATAATAATATCCTTCCTATTCTTCTCTTTACCGTTCGATTCATATCTTAATCCTCCGTTTTTCCTGCTTTCAGGTAAAGAAGGCTCAATAACAATATAACAACTGCTATAATTACGCATATTGCCGAACCTTTACCATAATGTAAGTAATCAAAGATTTCATGATACGCATAAAAGCTTACTACCTGTGTACTGTCATTTGGTCCACCTGACGTCAACGAATATACAATATCAAAAACTCGAATCGTCTGAATTGTACGCAAAACAAGAACCACTATATACATTGGCCTTAATGCAGGAAAATACACTACTTTAAATCTCTGCCATGCATTTGCCCCGTCTATAATTGATGCCTCCTTTGCATCATTAGACACGGTCTGGAGTCCTGCAAGCAGCATAATGATAACAAGTGGAAGCATCTTCCATGTATCTGATAATATAATCATATTAATTGCAAGCTTACCACTTCCAAGCCAGACTATATTTTCATCTATCAAATGTAATTTTAATAATACTTTATTCAAAATTCCTGCGTTCGCATTAAAAATCCATTTCCACAAATTTGCATTTACAATCGTTGGCACTGCCCATGGAATCAGAATAATTCCACGCACAAAGCCTCTTCCCTTAAAATTTTGATTCAGCAATAATGCTGTAAGTGTTCCCAATATAATCTGAATTATCACTGATACAACTGAAAAATATAAAGTAATTTTTAAAGAATTCCAAAATGCATGGGTACTCATAACTTCTGCATAATTCTTTAATCCAACAAATTTCGTTGCAAGACTACCTGGATTTACATCATTTAAGCTGAACCACAATGTAAACAAAACAGGAAATAATCCTAATCCCATGATAATCAGCATGGCAGGAGTAATCATTCCATAAGCAGTTCTTGCTTGTGATATACTTGATTTATTCTTCCTCTTCATATTCTTACCCTCATATTAAAAATGGCAGGCAGTTTACCTACCTGCCATTCTCTATTTAATTCACAAAACTTTCTGATACTTCTTCTGCCTGATTTAGTGCATCCTCTATTGAAGTTGAACCTGACAGTGCTGCCGAAAATAATGGTTGTACTGTATTAGACCACTCACTATAATCAGCAAGCTGAGGTCTTGGATGTGCTGTTGCAAACTGCGGATAAAACTTAGCCAACTCTTCATGTTCAGCCACCAGATTCTCATCTTTATATAATGCATCAATTGTCGGCAGTACATTATAATTCTCATATGCATATTTCTGAATATCCTCACTAGTAAATAACTCAATATATTTATATGCATACTCCGGATATTTTGAGGTAGATAATACTCCGAAGCCACCGCCACCAGTTACTGAAGCACTTTCTGCTTTATCAGTTCCAGGCATTAAACATACATCTACATTTCCTGCAACAGTAGAATTTTCTGGATTATTTGCATATCCATACACATAAGCCCAATTCATAACAAATGCTGTATCTCCTGCCATGAACGGATCCAGGCAATCTCTGTCCGTGTAGGTAATTGATGCTGGATCTGCCCATCCATCCTGCATCGAATCATACATAAACTGTACTGCATTATTTGCACTTTCACTGTTGATGTCAAATGAGCCATCTTCTTTCTGCCATGTTCCGCCAAAACTGTAAATCATGGTTGTCAAATCACAAATCAAACCTTCTGCCTGGGATGCTCCCCACGCAATACCATACTTGCAAATGCCTTTATCCATCATATCCTGAGACATTTCTTTTAATTCATCCCATGTTTTTGGTGGCTCCTCATATCCAGCATCCGCTAACATCTGCTTATTATAAAACATCCATTTTCCACCATTTGCAAACGGAATTGCTTCTGTTTTTCCATTATAAATCATCTGATTTAACGAACTCTCAATCAAACTGTTTTTTACATCTTCATCCATATATTCACTTAAGTCTATGGTTACTCCCTTACTTTCAAATTCTGCAACCCATGGAATATCTACATAGCAAACATCCGCATTGCCTCCACCGGTCCATGTTGTAGTAATTTTTTCGTGTGTACTATCATAGGACTGACAAATCAGATTTACTTTTACACCATACATTTCTTCGTACTTCTTTCCAGCATACTCATAAAGTCCTTCTTCGTCGGTTGTACAAATAACGCTAATGCTTTCCGGTTTATCTCCGGCTTCTGTTCCTGCTACTTTGTTATTTTCTGTTTCAGAGTTACCACAAGCTGTAATTGATACTGCCATTGTCATACACAACAGTACTGCAACTAATCTCTTCATTCTTTTTCCTCCTTTTACACTAATACTTTTTTGTTCTTCTCCCCTGGCGCCTTTTACTTTATTCTCCTTGCTTTTTATAGTTTAAATATAACGATTTTATATTCATGATTCAATTTCATTCTTGCTTTATTTTTGCACTATTTTGCGTGAGACATTTTTAATTAAAAAAAGACGAAATATACTAATCACATTTTGTATATTTCGTCTCCTTTATATACTACTATATTTTAAATTCTGGAATGATGATAACCCTCACAGTTTAATTCTTCATTTCCACTTATTTTACGGTATCTGCTTGGTCCCATAGAATATACTTCCTTAAACTTCCGGTTAAAATAGCTCAATCCCGAGAAACCAGATTCATATGCCACTTCACTGATGGGGAGTTTTGTGGAAAGCAATAATTTTTCTGCAGATTTTAATCGGATATGATTTAAATACTCTACAAATGTATAATCTGTTGCCTGTTTAAACACTCTGCAAAATGTATACATACTCATGCAACACAATTCTGCTACATTTTGTAACTCTATATGATTTTGATAATTTTCTTCTATGTAAGACAACGCAGGTCTGATTTTTTCCAAGGCTATCATAACTTCTGTCGCAGGTCTTCTGGCACAAATATAATCATTTCGCATAAAGTATACCATTAGTTCCATAATATACGCAGGTATCCGAATCTCATATCCCAAAATCTTCTTTTTATATTCTCCCTCTATTTTCCACATAATGGATTCTACTTTTTTACTTCTCAAATTAAAATGTCCAACTTTTCGAAACGGATCTAATAATATACTTGGAATGTGTTGATATTCCTTTGCCACAGAAAAATAGGGTAAAACAGGTTCCATTTGAAACTGTAACAACAATATTTTATGTCGCTTTGTAATTTTTTCCGTTTCATGTGGTTCTTCCCCAGAAATGACCGTGATGTCGCCTGGTCTTGAAATAATCTTCTCCCCACCAAATCTTACATATGCTTCACCCTCTAACTGGCACAAAATTTCCCATGAATGATGCCAGTGCATCGCACACCCCGCTAAAGTATAAATTCCTGCTGAGAACGGTAATTTTGCCTCTTCAATATAAAAAAGCTCCGAAGAGTGAAACTTATTTGCAGTTGATATGGGTTCTTTGATTTTTATAATTTCTTTCCTGTCTTCCATTTTTCTCCTGTTAATCTCTCCCATCCAAGCTATAATTTTTTTGTCAAATCCACCAATTTTTCTACTCTGTAATCTGCCTGCTGCTCTAACTCTCTTAATTTTTCGTTGGTTATGGCATCTTCCGGATGATACCAACAGGTTTTAAGTCCTGCAGCATGCCCTCCTGCAATATCTGCTGTCAGGGAATCACCTATCATCAGGCATTCTTCCGGTTCAATTCCAGGCAATTCTTCCATACATTTTTCAAAAAAACGAAGGCTCGGTTTCTCTACGCCAACCTTTTCCGAAACAAAGCAATGTGTAAAATATTTACGCATGCCGCCTCGTTCCAGGCGGTTTAGCTGCTGCTCATACGGTCCGTTGCTTGCTGCACAGAATATGTATTTTCCTGCTAAAGCTTCCAATGTTTCCAATGCACCGCTCACCGGCACTGCACTATTATGAAGATAGCTTCGGAACACATGCTCCATTGCCACACCATCGGCTTTTAATCCCAGCCGTTTTAATATAATCTGCCAGCGGACATAGGGAAGGTCTTCTCTTGATAATTCACCCTTTTCGATTTTGTCCCAGATAATATGATTTTCTTCCTGAAAAACATTAAACATTTCCGGTTTAAACTCCAGCCCCAAATCTGCAAATGCCTGTTTCATGGAATCTTCTGCTCCCGCATCAAAATCAAGCAGTGTATTATCAATATCCCAAAAAAGGACTTTTATATTCTGGATTTTATTCATCCTTTATTTCCTCATCATCCTAAGGTTTTATGCTATGCAAAATGCAATACATCTATCAACAGCAGCCAGACTAATCCATAATAGGTTACTACTGCTACCAGGTCATTAATTGTGGTAATCAATGGACCTGATGCCACTGCCGGATCAATCTTAATCTTATGAAAAAGCATTGGAATCAAGGTTCCCACAAGGCTTGATATTACCATTGCTATCATCAGTGCAAGGCCCACGCATCCTGAAATAATAAATGCATGACTCACCGGATTATTCTTTAACAACCAGACATATAATCCGATAAAGGAAAATGCCAGTATCCCCAGAAAAAGCCCGTTCATAAACCCAACACGCATTTCTTTTCCTACCAGATGACGTTTCTGTTTTGATGTAAGATTTTCATCTACCAGTACACGAATGGTTACAGCCAGCGACTGTGTCCCTACATTTCCTGCCATGTCAAGTATCAGCGACTGGAAACACATGACAATTGGAATTACGGCTACAACGGTCTCAAAAATCCCCACTACGGAAGATACGCCCATGCCAAGTACCAGTAAGATAATCAGCCATGGCAGACGTTTCTTCATACTCTCTACCAGCGTTTCCTGTAAATCTTCTTCGGCGGTCAGACCTGCTAACTTTGCGTAGTCATCACCCATCTCATCATCCACAACTTCTACGATATCCTGAGATGTGATAACACCTAAGATTTCATCATTTTCATCCAGTACCGGAATGGAGTCCTCTGCATAGTCCTTCATTCGCTCGATACATTCACTGATCTGTTCATGATCCCGCAAATACGGATAGGATGTACTGATGATATCTTCCAGTGCATTATTTTCACGGGCAATGATTAAGTCCTTTAAATCGATGGCTCCATAGAATTTGCCTGCTTCATCAGTAACATAAACTGTCAAAATGTTATCATTTTCTCCCGCCTGACGAATCAGCTCCCGCATAGCCTGCCGGATGGTAAGATCATTCTTAATCACAATGAAGTTCGTAGTCATCTTACTACCGACTTCATCATCCTCATAGGACTGAATCATCTTAATGTCATGACTGGATTCTTCATCCAGCAACTCTACCAGCTGTGCCTGCTTGGAATCATCCAGTTCGTCTAAGACATCTACCGCATCATCGGAGTCCATGTAAGAAATAACCCGTGCCGCTTTATCCAGATCCAATTCATTCAGATATAGATCCGGGTCATCAATATAAGTAAAGATTTCCGCAACCTGTTCCGCTCCCAGGATTGGGTATAATCTCTTTCGTTCTTCTTCATCCAGACGCACAAATGCATCCGCAATATCATTTTCATGATAATCGGATAATTTATCCCGCAGTTCCTCATTGCTCTTCGCACTACGGATTATCTCTATTAACTCTTCTACATAATTCTGCTCTTTTAATTTCTCGTCCACTGCTTCTGCCTCCTTATATCATTTTCCTGCGGCAGCAGTCCCGATGATACCCGCACAATTACAGGAAACACATATCGCATTTCCAGCGTAAAAAGAGCAATTGTCCTGTATGGATTCTTACCTGAAATCCATGGCCAATTGCGCCAAAATCATCTTCTGTCTGCCACCGCAGATACTACTTCGCCCAGTACTATCGCAACTGTCCATGCATTTCACCTCCTGATTCATTCTCTTTTTCCATTCTAATCCTCGGAATGAATCAAGTCAAGATTTGCTTTGTCTGATATTTGTATAATCTTTGTAAAATATATATTTTTTATTCTATTTCTTCCATAAATATTCCAGGCAATTGTGAATGAGGGATTGAGAAGAGTTGCCACAATAATATTACGTTGATTCGCAGTGGATTTTCTTTCGCTACGAAATACCACAGTTCTAAAATGCGGGGGGTTCTTTTTGTTATAAAAACAGTCTTTCCAATGTTTGTCAGAATAACTGCACGGTTCGTCGAAGTACAGATGCCTGATAAGGACTGTTAGGGGCATCTGCTCTCGACGGACAGTGCAGCGATTCTGACAAAGCAAGCGGAAAGACAGTTTACAAGCAAGAAAACCCCGCATTCTAAGAACTGTTGGCATTTCATATCGGATAACGATAATCCTCTGTGAATCAACGTAATATTTTCCGTGCAAAATCTATCTCTCTTTCGCAATTGCCTGCTATATTTATCGAATATTTGTATAGTCTAAGAAAAAGCACATACAGCTTGCCCGCTCACTTCCTTCATTCCGGTAAATGTGCGGCTGGTCTGTTTCGAATTTATAGACCTGGCTCTTTTCCACCTTCTGGCTGTGGTCATGGCATTCTATGGTCAGCGTGCCGTCGATTACCGTAATATATTCTCTCGTCCGCTCGCCGTGGCTTCCACTGGTGTATACACCGCCCGGCTCTACATCAATCCGGTAGATTTCTACGGACTGGGAGTCCTCAAATGGAAAACAGGTAAAGACCTTATACTGTCCCTCCAGTTCCTTGGTTGGAATCATTTCTTCCGGCTTCACCAGACAGAAATCCACACGGGGAGCTTCAATTAAAGTCTGAAATTCAATTCGCAGTCCGCTTGTAATCTTTCCAAGCACACCCAATGATGGATTTGCCATTCCCTTTTCAATCTGCGCCAGCATACTTTTACTTACACCGGTCTGCTCTGCCACCTGATCAAGACTCATTCCCTTGGACTGACGCAGTCTCTTTAAATTTTCCGATACATTGTGTGACAGGTAATCCATACATTTTCCTCGCTTTCCATTTGAAACTTTCACTTCAAATTTTTTACATCAAACTTTTCGCATCAAATTTTTATGATATTAACCGATGTTTTTAATAAAGATATCTATTTTACAGTGCCTTGCGGTATAACATTTCTATATCGCACTGACGGGATGACCGTGGGTTCACTGCAATATTGCCACTCTTCATGGCATCTGCTGCCATCGCTTCTATTTTCTCTTCAATGGCTTCCCGGCTGATGCTTCCTGTTTTGCCTGCCTGATTGATGGCTTCCGTAAGATTTGCCGGAATTCCGATGGCTTCACATAAAGAACGGATGGCATCCACTAACATCATCGGTTCAAACTCATCTTCATAAGCTGGGATTTCACTGATGTAGTTATAAATTTTATAATACCTTCCATGGTCAGCTAAGGCATTATACTCCGCTACTACCGGAAGCAATACTGCATTGGCAACTCCGTGTGGCACATCAAAAAATGCACTGACCGGATGGCTCATGGCATGTACATTTCCAAGTCTTGCAAAAGAAAATGCAATTCCAGCAAACAGTGAGCCTACCATCATTGCTTCTGCCGCCTCCACATCGGTGCGGTTTGCTACAAATCTCCGGATATTTCCTCCGATGAGTTCCATTGCTTTTTCTGCCATGGCATCGGAAAATGGAGAAGCCGCAGTTGAAATATACGCCTCTTCTGCATGGATAAATGCATCAATTCCGCAGGCTGCCGCCACACTGGCTGGTGCCGTTGTAATCAGATCTGCATCCAGAATAGCATATGCCGGCAGCAGTTCATAAGAAAATACCGTCAGTTTATAGTCTCTGCTGTGGTCGGTAATTACAGAAAATGCTGTTACCTCAGAACCGGTTCCTGCTGTAGTCGGCAGCGCCACCAATGGAATAATTTTGCCCGGCACTTTATGTGCTCCTTCGTATTCGGTAATGCTTCCACCGTATTTTGCTACTACGCCGACTGCCTTTGCTACATCCATCGGAGAACCGCCGCCAAAAGCTACGATAAAGTCTGCCCCGGAGGCCTGAAATGCTTCTGTTGCTGCTTCCACGGTTGTAACGGATGGATTTCCTTCGATATCCGTAAAGTCATCCACCAAAATTCCTTCGGCTCTTAAAGATTCTGCAGCTTTCTCCACCAGTCCCATCTTCTTAAGATGCGGTCCGGATATGATAAACGCATGCTTTCCACCCATTTTTTTTGCAACTTCCGGAAGTTTTGCCATAGAGCCTCTTCCTACGATAATATTCTGCGGTACTGAAAAATTAAATTCGTTCATAGCTTTTTCCTCTCATTTTCTGTCGGTATTTTCAAAACTTACTACTCGACTTTTCTATATTCTGCTTTCTTTACTCTATACATTCCATTATCCTGCCAGCCGCGCCAGTACACGGTCGATTGCCACATCGATGACCTGATCCAGCTCCACATCATCTGCCTCCGGCATCAATGTTGCTGCATCTTCATCTGAAATAAGCTGTACCAGACTGCCAAAGGACTCTTTGTATTTCTTCTTACAGACTACGAAGAATACAACTCCAAGTAAGCTCCAGGCTCCAACCATCAGCCATTCCGGAAGAATCAGGCTGCCGCCGGTTCCCGGAATGCAGTACATGCATACCATAAATCCTGACATTAAGACTGCCATTACACCCACAAATTTATAACCAGGCACTTTATACGGACGAGGCATATCCGGTTCTTTCTTTCTTAAAATCAGAAATGAAATGGATACCATACAATAGGCAAGACAGCATCCAAAGTTACCTGCATCACAAATCCATACCATCATGACACGTCCTGCAAACGGTGCTAACATCGTAAGAATTCCCATCAGGATTAATGCATTTAACGGGGTCTTATGCTTTGGATGAAGTTTTGCAAAAGTTCTTGGAATCATATAGGATTCTGCCATGGAATATAAAGCACGGGAACCACCAATCATAAAGGAGTTCCAGGAAGTAATGATTCCGCACATTCCACCAACAATAATTACTTTTGCCATGACCGATGTTTTAAATGCTACTGCCATGGCATCTGCGGTTACAAGACCGGTTCCTGTCTGTGATGCTGCAATGGCATCCGGCTTTAATACCAGGCCTACCGCAATGATAACCAGCGAGTAAAACAGCACTGCCAGTACAACAGATAATATCAGCATTTTTCCAATTTTCTTTGGTGGAACATTGATTTCTTCTGCTGCCTGCGGGATAACATCAAATCCGATAAAATAAAATGGAGATAATACCGCAACACTAAGCACTGCCTTGATTCCACCTCCGGTTGATGTGCCGGCAAACATCTGTCCGTTAAGATTATCCACACTTCCGTTGATGACGGATGCAACAATCAACAAAATTCCTGCTCCACCAATGATAATAGTAAGAATGGTCTGTAAAATAGCTGCTGTTTTGGCTCCAAAAATGTTTATTATCATAATTAAAAATGCAACGATAATTGCTACAATCAGCCAGGAAGCATAGATATCAAATCCAGCTACCGTATAAAGATATCCCTTTAAAAATCCCGGCCAGAGATAGGTCAGAATCGTTGGAAATGCACATGCTTCAAAGCAGGTAACTCCGACATATCCCAGGACGATTGCCCAGGTACAGATAAAGGAACCATTCGAGCCCATTGCCCGGTAACTGAACACATGCTCACCACCACACTGTGGCATGGCTGCTGTAAGTTCTGCATAAGTCAATCCCACAAAGAATATCATGATTCCACCAAGAACAAATCCGATAGCTGCTCCAAGAACTCCGCCTTTCTGAATCCAGCCACCGGAGGATACGACCCAGCCCCATCCAATCATGGCACCAAATGCAATGACAAGAATATCCCAGGCATTAAATACTTTATTGAATTCTGTTTTCTTCTGTTCCATATTTACTACCTCCTATTCCTGAAATACTTTTCCGGCTACTTCTTCAATCAACTGTGCAGTTCCATCCACACCCAGCAAATCGCTGTTAATCAGCATATCCCTGTTATGTCTGTCTCCACGATTGCTTCCGGTCAGTGCCATATGTCTTTTGTGATAACGTTTATCTTTTTCCACAATCAGCAATTTTGCATCATCTGCCGAAAGATTGTGGCTTTCCATTACATTCTTTATCCGGATTTCGTCCGGTGCATAAATGAAAATGCGTAATATTGGCTTCTGTTCTTTTAAAATATAATCAGCAGAACGTCCTATAATCACACAGGACTCTCTTGCTGCGAGTTTTCGAATAATTGTTTTCTGGACGTGAATTGCACGTTCTGTCAAATCAGCGTATTTGGAGAAAGAGCCCCTGACATCGCCTTCTGCTCCTTTACCGGCAATGGTCACTCCTTCTTCTACCTTTTCCATAATATCTTTGGGAATTCCTACTTCTTTGATAATCTCATCTACCGTTTCACGGTCATAAAACTTGATGCCCAAATCCTGTGCAACCTTTTTCCCAATCTGATTTCCTTTTGCGCCATATTCGCATCCTATTGTAATAACAAGATGTTCCATTTTGCTTCCCTTCCTTGGTGTATATACATGCGTTTTTTTCATCTGCAGAACCTGCCACCGGCAGCTTCGTATGGATGCCTGACAACTATCTGCATAAAAAAGACGAGGGCGCACTTATTTTCTGTGACATCCTCGTCTTTTCTGTTTCTTATCTTTTTTATTCTATTCTTATCTTTCCGTTATTCTTCCGGTGTCCGGTTTGTAGGACACAGATTCCTAAAATTCTTATTTTTCCAGTGATTTTACCGTCTCTTCAATGATTGCATATGCCTTGTCGCATTCTTCTGCAGATACGATAAGTGGTGGTACCATACGAATGACATGTGCACCAATGGCTGTAATCAGAAGTTTTCTGTCTAAGCAGCCATGTTTTACTTCTACACCGGAAATGGTATCATCAAATTCTACACCAACTAATAAGCCCTGATGTCTTACTTCTTTGACATGTGGTAATTTTTCTAATTTTAAAACCTTTTTTAATTCATTTAGTATTTCAAATTTATCTTTGGATTTGTTTTCTAATGTGATTTTTGCATTGTTTTCTGCCATTTCAACAAATCTTAATTTTTCACCTTTTTGTGGAGCTTTTATCTCCACTTTTCTTCCAGCACTGCTTGTTAACCATTCTTCAATTACTTCTTTATCTTCTATTTCTTCTTGAATCATTATTTTATTTGGAAATTCTAATTTTCCCATATAGTATTGTTTGATAAATCCGGATAGGATTTCTTTTGTATCCATATCTTTAAGTTCATCAAAGAAATACTGTTCTCTGTCTATCATTTTGCTTCCTCGAACAAAAAATATTTCAACACACACAGATAATTCGTTTTTGTAAACACCTATTACATCTATATTGTTTTCAGAAATGTTTGAAACTTTTTGTTTTGCTGATATTCTTTCAATTGCATTCATTCTATCTCTGATTGTTGCTGCCTTTTCAAATTCAAGTTTTCCTGAAGCTTCTTTCATGTCCGCTTCTAACTCTTTTAATATTTTGTTTGTTTTGCCTTCAAGTAACATTATAATTTGATTTATTTGCACCATATATTCTTCTCTTGATACATATTTCATACATGGTGCTAAACATTTTTTTATGTGATAATTTAAACATGCTCTATCATTAAATTTAAAATTCTTGCATTGTCTAACTTGAAATTTTTCTTTTATGAAATTTAGCATTTCTCTTGCTGCTCCTGGATTTGCATATGGTCCAAAATATTTTGCTCCATCGTTTTGTATTCTTCTAGTTATATAAATGCTTGGATATTCTTCCTTCATACCAATTCTTATGTATGGATATGTTTTATCATCTTTTAATAATACATTAAACTTTGGCCTATTTTCTTTTATTAAATTACATTCTAGTATTAATGCTTCTGCTTCATTATCACACACAATATACTCAAAATGGTCAATCAATGAAACCATGTTTTTTATTCTTTGAGTTTTATTCGTTTTTCTAAAATATTGAGTTACTCTATTTTTTAGTGAAATTGCTTTACCAACATATATAATGTTATCTTCTTTGTCTCTCATAATGTATGTACCTGGTTTGTGTGGCAATTTCTTTATTTCTGCTTCTATATCAAACATTTTAATCCTCACAATATGCTATATATGGTAAATTTCTGTAGTATTCTTCATAATCTAATCCATATCCTAAAACAAATTTATTTGGTATTTCAAATCCAACATAGTCTGCTTCAATTTCTACTTTTCTTCTTTCTTTTTTATCTAATAACGTACATACTTTTAAACTTTCAGGTTTTCTTTCAATTAGATATTTTTTTAATGTTGTCATTGTTAAACCTGTATCTATTATGTCTTCTACAATAATTACATTTTTTCCTGCTATACTGTTTTCAAGATCTTTTTTTATTTTTATTTCTCCTGTGCTTTCTGTTGAATTTCCATAACTTGAAACTTTCATAAATTCTAATGTTAAAGTATCATTTTTTATATATTTAGTTAAATCTGTTGCAAAATATACTGCACCTGTAAGTATACAAACTATAACAAGTTCTTTATTTTCATAATCTTTTGTTATTTGTGTTGCTATTTCTTTTATTCTTTTTTCTAACTCTTCTTGGCTTATTAAAGTTTTTAAATTCATTTTTTTCTCCTAGTTCATTTGATTATTATATTTTTATAATTCATATTCGTAATCATCTTTTTTGATTGACACCGTTGCAGGAGCGTCACTTGATTTTTCTTGACTTTGTAATCTTTTATTTCTTTCTTTCATTTCCTTTACTAATTTTTTATATTCTTCAACTGTCATTGTGCTGTAATCTACTTTAAGAACATGATTTTTTCCATATACATCATTTAAAACTTTTTGTATTCCAACAAGTTCAGTCTGATTTTCATCAAGTAATTGTTGAATCGTTTCAACTTGCTGTTGATGACTTTCTCTTACTACTGCTGATGTTATCCACAATTTTAAATCTGGGATTTTTTCTTTTAAATCTCCTATACTAAATAAAATTTCTTCGTTGTGTCCAGTCACTCCTTCAATGTTTTTAGCATCAGTATATAAAACAGCTGGATATCCATGTTTTTCTAATACTTGCAATGTTGCTATTAGTGATTCTGTAATTGATTCTTTGTCTACTTTAATAGTTGTATCTTCTGGGTTTTGAAGAACTAGCGCATCTTGTTGTCCGTTTTTTTCTGCATCTTGCTTTAATTCTCCCATATCAAGTTTTTCACTACCATCCACATTATTTCTGCCTTTTTGGCCATCTTCATCTACATGTATTTCAGTATCAACTGCATAAGCCAGACAATGTTCCATGTTTAATCCTTTTTGACTTAGAATTGTCCTCAAATTTTTGATATTTTCTATCATTTGTTTTCCTTCTGCTCTTCCTTCAGCTGCAGTTACCCCTTGAGCATAATAATATAAAATATAGTCTTTACCCATTTCTTCACATTTTATTAAACTTTCAACATTATTTTTGTAAAGATACGGATATTCAACACCATTATCATCTATATATTGGCTACCTTGTGCTTTATAATTGTATTTAAATCCTTTTTTACCATATCCGGTTGCTCCCATTTTTATGCCAATAACTTGAATATCTCCTCTCATTTCTTCAGGAATTTTTGATTCTTTTTCGCCTTCAACTGCTGTACCTTGAATTTCAAATTGTTCAACTAACCCAGGACTCATTTCTGCTCCGTCTGTAAAGGTTATAGTTTTTCCGTTGTTAAGTTTAATTTTTTGTTCTTCTTCCTCAGTTAAGTCATCTGAAGTAATTGTTTTTAAATCTTGTGATTCTTTTGTTTCTTGAATTTCATGTGTTTGCTCTATTTCTCTTAAATAGCCACTTGCAACATATCCTATTTTATCTCCATATTTTACTTTTACATATTCAAGTGTTGCTCCATCTTTTTCTATTTCTCCAAATGTCATCATATAAACTTCTGATCCATTTGGTATTTCTTGTATTACATCACTTTCATATAATGCTTCTTCTCTCATATGAAGATTTGTTCCTTGCTCTTGTGGTACAGATACAACCTTTTTAGGAAAATTGCTTTCTATTTCTTCTGAAGATACTAAATATTCTTTTGAAACATATCCTATTTTGTCACCATATTGTACTTTTACATAATTAATTTTTCCATCTTGAATTTCTGGCTCATTTTCTATAATCGTAACTTTCTCTCCATCTGGAACATCTATAATTATATCGCTTCCATATTTAGCTTCTTCTCTCATATGTAATGTCTTACCTTGACTTTTAGGTAGATTTACATATCTTGTATTGTCTTGGCTTTTATCTGATATATTATTTGAAATTATTTGTGTTATATCTTCTTCTAAAGACTTAAACCATTCTTCTTTTTTTAGCATCTTTTCTTCTATTTCACCATAATAAGTTCCTGATTCATTTCCATATTGTATTTTTCTATATTTTTTTTCATCTTTTTCATAGCTTTCTTCAGATGCTAATACTACTTCTCCTGCACCTATTGTTACTCGATTTCCTTCTGAATCATATATTTCTACATCATCTTTCACTGCATACATATTATCATATGTAATTTCTTCAGTACTTTTAGTTAGAGTTATGTCTTTGGCTTCAGATTTTTTTCCGAAGTATGCTCCCAAGTGCAAAAGCAGCACTAAGTGCAATTACTAAACCTACTCGTCTTAATCTTTTTTCAGCATTAGTTGCTTTTTTTCTAATGTTTCCCTTATATTTCTCTCCTCTTCTTCCGTTTACTATCATTTACCTTCTCCTAAATATTTTTTATTTATTCCTAACAATCTTATTATGAATCTTGGTATTCTTTCTAAAGAATTTTTATAAAATTCTTTTTCTTTTTCTATCTCATAAACTTTCTCTTTAAGTTCTTTTATTTTATTTTCTTGCTCTATATTTTTATTTAATATTACTTCTTGATATGTTTTTAATTTATTTTTTATTTCTTTTTCTGATCTTTCTCTTTTTCTTTTCTCTCTTGTTGCCTGATTGTGTTTTATCATTATAGTTTCTTTAATTAACTTTTCATTCATATCTTTTCTTTCCTTTTTTATAACAATTTTAGCATATGTCATCCCATTGTAAATGATAATTTGCAGCCAAATCTCTTGAAACTTTTTTCCATAACACTTTATATAAATCTTCTGCAGGTATACCTAACTTATTTGGCCCTTTTGTTGTTAGATCATCTTTAGTTAATATAGATCCCTTTCTTATTGGTCTTTTAGTAACTACTGTATTAAATGTCATTTCTATTACTTCTTTTTCTTCTTCTATTGGTTCTTTTTTACCTGGCATCATTTTATGAATATCTTTGGCAAAGCTTAGTAATTGTCTTGCCTCCTCAGGAGTCATAGACCAAGGAATGTCACTACCTTTTCTATTCTTTTTATCTGTAAAATGTCTTTCTATTATTGATGCTCCAAGTGTTAATGCTGCATATGATGAATTATTATTTAAAGAATGATCTGATAAACCTATTACTGTATTAGGAAATGCTTTTTCTAATTCTTTTAATGCATTCAACCTTATTTTATCAGCTGGTGTTGGATATATATTTGTACAGTGTAATAAAGCAAATTGTTGATGATATTTTTTAATTGTATCTACTGCTTTTTTTACACTTGCAATATCATTCATACCTGTTGACAATATTATTGGTTTTCTCTTGCTGGCAACGTATTCCACCAACGGATAATTATTCATCTGTGATGAACTAATTTTATACGCTTTTATTTCCATTCTTTCTAATCTGTCTACTGCTGCAAATGAAAAAGGTGCCGAAATGAATATCATTCCTTTATCTTCAACATAATTTTTTAGTTCTCTTTCTTCATCTTCAGATAGACAAAGTTTTTCTAATGTTTCATACAAGTTGTCCGAATCCTCATTATATGTCTTCATCTCTTTGGCTAAAGGACTTAATTCTTCCTCTGGAATATGGGTTTGGTGTTTTATAATTTCAATGCCTGCATTACAAGCTGCATCTACCATTGATTTTGCTATTTCTAAACTGCCATTATGGTTTATGCCTATTTCTGCTATAACTACTGGTGTATATTTTGGACCTATTTTTCTTCCAGCAATTTCAATGTATTTTTCCATACATATCCCCCCTCTTTTTACACGTTTATAATATCATAATCGACCTTTTTTATCAATCTTTATTTGCACAAAAAAATACACCTTGATTTAGCGAAGCTTGATATTTGCTCATCTTTTATAAGCACATATCTAACTTGCTAAATTAGGTGTGTTCTAATTATTATTTTTCTTCAACTTTTCACAATATAAATATTGTTTTATGAGTTTTTTTCTGTTATTGTAACTGCATAAATTATTCCATCTTTCTCTTTCTCTGTTACCGAATAATTTTTACCAGAATTTATTTTTTGTTTTAATACTCTATATTCATCTCTAGCAGCATCAATCGTATCTTGGTTATTTTCTGAAGTGTCATTTTCATATACGTTTGCAGCATTTGTCACTACCTCTAGGTTATCAGAATTATATCCAGCTATTGTTCCAACATGTATACTTATAAATTTTCCACTTTCATTTACATATTGTTCATTCTGACTTATTATATCTTCAATCATTTGTTTTACATCAGAACCTTTTTTTGAATTTCCAATATATTTTTTTATCATTGTATTATATATATCGCGATCTTCTTGTGCCATTTGACCAGTAGCTGTTTGTATTGTATTTTGAGCTGAATTGTATATGTATATTCCTAATCCTAATATTAATGTTGTTATTAGTGGTAAAACTAGTACCATGATTGACCCTTTTTCTTTTCTCATTTTTTTCCTCCTTCGTTTTTATATTTGGATTATACCTGTATTATTTTATCTTTTCAATTGGATTTGCATTTTTTTTTCATTTATAGTAATATATGGATTGTAGTGTGAATAAAATATAAAAATTTGGTTTGAAAGGAGGTTCAAAATATTATTATAAAAGCGCCAGAGCATTGTTTTTTCAATGCTTAACGAGGTTAGAGTTTATCGAGTTTTTCGGCGGATGCTCTATGGCATGTTACTGTCATTAGAAAAAATACCAAAGTTCATCAGTAATGGTGAAACAATCGTTTTTTCACGTAAATATATTTTTTCACATAATATTAAACACAAAAGAATATAATACGTTATTTAAATTAAGCAGTTTTTACTGCCTTTATATTAATTATGCCTTTTTTGGGGCTTTAACGTATTTAACTATATTCTACTAAGGAGGTATTATGTGTGGTATAGTTGGATATATAGGTAATAAAAAAGCTGAGCCTATATTAATTAATGGTTTATTAAGATTAGAGTACAGAGGTTATGACTCTGCAGGAGTTGCTACTGTTGAAAAAAATGGTATCAATGTTGTAAAAAGTAAAGGAAGAGTTGCTGAACTTGAAAAAGTTCCTGCAATTAATTCTCTAGAAGGTTCTATTGGTATTGCTCATACTAGATGGGCAACTCATGGAAAACCTTCAGATGAAAATTCTCATCCTCATGTTGATAATAAAAAGAATTTTGCCGTTGTACATAATGGTATTATTGAAAACTACAATGAACTTAGAGCTTTTTTATCAAAAAACGGTTATACTTTTTATTCTCAAACTGATACAGAAGTTATCCCTAACTTAATTGATTATTATTATGAAAACGATTCAAAAGATGATGATAAAAGAGTTTTAAGAGCTGTTGTTTCAGCTTGTTCAGATTTAAAAGGAAGTTTTGCTTTAGAGGTTATTTCTTCTTTTCTACCTGAAAAAATGATAGTTGTTAGAAAAGATAGTCCATTAGTAATTGGTAAAACTAAAACTGAAAATTATATTAGTTCTGATATTCCAGCAATTCTTTCATATACAAAAGATTTCTATCTTTTAAATGATTATGAATATGTTGTTTTATCAAGAGATAAAGCTGAATTTTATGATGCTAATTTAAAACCAATAAAAAAAGAACTTGTAAATATTGATTGGAACGCTTCTGCAGCTGAAAAAGATGGTTATCCAGATTTTATGTTGAAAGAAATTTATGAACAACCTAAATCTATTAGAGAAACAATAGGTTCAAGATTAACTGCTGAAGGAAAATGTTCTATCGAAAATTTAAATTTAACAAAAGAATATTTAAAATCTTTAAATAAAATATATATCGTAGCTTGTGGTACAGCTATGCATGCTGGTCTTGCTACAAAAGCTTTATTTGAAAAACTTTGCAATATTCAAACAGAAGTTGATGTTGCTTCTGAATTCAGATATAGAGATCCACTTATTGACGAAAAATCTTTAGTTATATTTATTAGTCAATCTGGTGAAACAGCTGATACAATCGCTGCATTAAAACTTTCAAAAGAGAAAGGTGCAAAAACAATTGCTATTTCAAATGTTATAGGAAGTTCTATAACTCGTGAAGCTGATTATACTGTTTATACTCATGCTGGACCTGAAATTGCTGTTGCTTCTACAAAGGCATATACTTCTCAAGTTGTTTTAATGGCTCTTATGGCAATTAGTTTTGCTGAAACTTTAGGCATTTCTTCTGAAATGGCTGAGACTTTAAAAACAGATATTTTAAAAATTCCATCTCAAGTGGAAGATGTATTAAAAAATATAGATGGTGTTAGAAATTTTGCAAAACAAGTTTATACTGAAAAAGATATGTTCTTCTTAGGTAGAGGAATCGACTACTCTGCTGCATTAGAAGCTTCTTTAAAACTTAAAGAAATTTCTTATATTCATTCTGATGCTTATGCTGCTGGTGAATTAAAACATGGCCCTATTGCTTTAATTGAAAAAGGTGTTACTGTAATTTCGATTATGACTGACCCTGCTTTAACTCCAAAGACTATAAGTAATTTACAAGAGGTTATTACTAGAGGTGCTAAAACTTTAGTAGTTACAAATCAAGATTTAGGAGATAAAAGTTTTGATAATATGATTACTATTCCAGAAACTAATCCTCTTATCTCTCCTATTTTATCAATTATTCCTCTTCAACTTTTCGCTTATTATATTTCTAAGGAAAAAGGATTGGATGTTGATAAACCAAGAAATTTAGCAAAATCTGTTACTGTTGAGTAACTAAAAAAATTAATA
>OIYY01000251.1_pt1 | contig 41008 bp, 35 predicted proteins | sample 1588341 | NCBI WGS metagenome assembly OIYY01 (sample SAMN03283287) | human gut metagenome | biome: human-associated habitat; material: feces | host: Homo sapiens | place: Peru | collected 2012 | reverse complement strand
CTAACGACAGGTGCGAAGCACTGGCATCGCTAAAAGGCTGTTTTTTTATGTTTTTGTTTCTGCGCCCCCAACATTTATCCACAGAACCATAATCATTGCCCCCAGTAATTTTCCACTGCTCCAAAGCGCCTCTCCACAAAAAAGCAAAAAACACAGCCCTCGCAGAAGACGAATGCGCTTTCTGCGAGGGCTGTGTGTGTATTAAAATGGAGCGGTGGCTTAATCCAGCACCGCAATCACGTCGAATTGAATGAGAGTGTTTTGAGGAATCTCCTTTACTGCCATACTTGTGCGTGCAGGATATGGTTCCTTAAACTCTCTGGCATAGATTTCGTTCATCTCGCTAAACAAATACATTTCAGAAAGGATCACAGTGGTTTTCACCACATTATCGAGTGTGGCGCCAGCATCGGCAAGAATGTTACGCACATTCTCAATCACCTGCATGGTCTGCGCTTGAATACCCTCTGGAATCAAACCAGTTTCGGGATTCACAGGCAGCTGACCAGAAACAAATACCATATTGCCAACCTTGATGGCGTTACTGTAAGCCCCAATTTCTTTCGGAGCATTCTTAGCTGACACTTTCTTTTTCATATCTAAAGGAGTATATTTTTAAAAGGAAAAAACAGTACGGCTATAAGCCGGGTTATGTAGCCGCAATAAAGCGACCGTCTGTCATTTATCTGTCCGACATGTTGCCATGCCGATATAGCAGTCTACCCCTCGACAATGGGCGAGCAACCCTTGAATGCCGATATACTTGACCTTGCAACTCACAGGTAGTGCGGCACACCATGTCACCACAGTGTCCGGTGAGCTCTTACCTCACCTTTTCACCCTTACCCACACCGAAATGCGGGCGGTAGTTTTCTGTCACCTTAACCCCAAAGTCACCCCCAGCTTCCCGTTAAGAAGTGTGATGCTCTATGTTGCCCGGACTTTCCTCTCGATATTCCCCGCCGAAGCAAGGAAACACGAGCGACAGACCACCATACTGTTTTATCGGCACAAAGATAACACTTTTTTCCGAATCACCGACCAAACCGCCCCACTTTCCAATCAAAGATGCCGCATCCACCTCGCGAGCCGTCCGACAAACAAGGCTCCGTTTTTCGCCAAAGTCAAACTTGCCCCACCATAGGCATCTAACCTCTAATTTTTCAAAAAAGCGCGAATGGCTTTCAGCGGAATGCCTAAGTTGAAATTGTCGCTTCGGGCGTATTTAGCAAAATTAACAGCCACGAGTTCGCCCTTGGCATTAAGCACAGGACTGCCACTCGAACCTTGCACCGTGGCAATATCATACAGCACTCGTTCGCCGTCGGGCTGCTGAGTCACAGCACCCTTAGTGAGTTGCGAAAGAATGCCCTTTTTCGTATATCCCAATTCCACGCCAGCGTTGTAACCAATCATATAAAGTGCATCGCCAATCGCCAAATTATCTTCTGCCTCAAACGGATTAAACACATAAGCGCCCGATGGTGTAACTTCGTTGGTGAGTTTCAGCAAAGCCAAGTCCACTTCCTCTACGCCAGCCGTGCGCACCACCCGACATGGATGCCTCTTCAAGAATTCATTCTCGTTTTTCGGACTCGAACCCTCCAGAGCAATGCCCAACTCACACACAGGGTTGATTTCAATACCCCGTGGGTCTTTGATTTGCTCAAGCATTTCCACAGCATTTTGCGCCTCTTCGTATTCCTGCTCCATCTGCTTAGCGGCAACCACGAGTTCTTGCAGGCGTTCTTCGTCAGTAGTCACCAAATCGCCATATTCATCATATCCCACAATCGAATTTGCTTCTGCCTCGGCTTGCGCATACGCATTGCGAAGTTCCTCCATATATGCGCCAGCACGCTGTTGCAAAGCCGACATGATGGCTGTGAAATTCTTCTTCACCAAATCCCTGTCGATTGGAGGCGAAGCCACATGCCTATTGGTGAGCAGTCCGCCCTTCTCGTCGATGAAGAACGCTGTACCAAAACTCACAGCCGGATTCTTCTTCACTTCCTTCACATCTTCAGTAAAGTTCTGTATATTCCCGTCTTCATCAAGCCCGGTAAAATACAGCGTGTAGCCAGATGGCAACTTCATCTCATAATAATACTTATTAATCACCATCACCACACCCGACTTCTGCTCATCGTACAACTGCTCCGGTTTCTTGCAAGCACAAAGCAGCACCGCGGCCAACACGCTCAAAAACAATATCTTTTTCATAATCAAAGTTTCTTTTCAGCATTCACTGTATCTTATCCAAAATTCAAACACACAAATCACAATACACCCCCAAGAAAATTTCCTTGGGGAATGGTGCTCACAAAAAAACTATCTGTGTTGAAATTCTATAATGCGCTTATCAATTATCGCTCCTTTATCAAAATTATTTGCTTTTAATAAAACAGTGTTTTCAAGAGCCCTATCTTCAATGAAGAAATCTATATACTTACAGAATTCTTCACTAATAGTCCTACTGGTGGTCTTCCAAAAAAGAGACGGAGTATGGTCCACCACATAATGTGTAACTCCATCAACGATATAAGTGGGATTATCTATAGTGGTAGGAACACTAGTTTCAACACCACCATTTCGGTCACATGCAACATCTATGATCAGGGTTCCATGCTTCATTCGTTTAAGATCTTCTCGATAAATAATATGGTCTTTACGAGAGGTGTCCCAAAGAATTGCATTTACTATCACATCATACTCACCCAGTTCCTTTTGGAATAAGTGTTCAGTCTTTCTATCATATTGTTTCACCTCTGCTCCCATATAATTCAATGCCTTAATTGCACCACGAGCGACATTTCCTTTTCCTAAGACTGCTGCTTTAGTATGAAATGGAAATATACCATGACACATATACGCATGAAAAATTGCTGCTTCGCCCGCGATTTCATTATTGCGCCAAAATGAATGACGTCCGAGTTCATACATGTCTTCCCAAGCAAAAGAAGTAAGCGAGCGCTCTATGATTTTATCAGTAATATCTCGATTTTGCACAGCGTGTATCCATCCAAATATTGTCTGTCTATCTAACGAACCAAGATATTCTGCGTCGCCAATTTTCGGGTCACAAATCACATCACACCTTAAAACTTCTTCTCGAGAAGCCATCCTGCATCCTTGGGAAGTGTAATCTTTATCGTCATACCCCAAAACCTTACCATAGCCAGTCTCCACCACCAGCATCTCTGGGTGCTTGATACGTTTTATATGTTCTGGCACTAACGCACGGCGCCCCTCGTTCTCTTTATGCGAAATCACTAAACCTATTGTCTTCATATCACTTTTAATAATCTAATCTTGTTTACAAATTGCAATTCAGTTTCTTGAAAACTATTTGGACATAGCCCACCTATTAAGGATAAGGTGTTTTCTCCAAAACAAGGTCGACCATTTATACAGTGGAGGTCTACTCGTGAAAAAAGGAAACCTCCTGCAATATCCTAATTTTGGTTGACGGTTTTGGTGCATCCATAAGGAAAGTTGACTCTGTTCAACTTATCCCAGATGGGGTTGACTTATGTAATTCGTCAGCCATAGGAAGAACCACCTGTAGGCCGCAAGGCAAAAAGGAGCCCTTCACCAACGACAAAGATAAACTATTTTTAGCGATTGTCATCATACTTGACCATTTTTTATGGCCTCTTCACAATAACTTTTCACTATTTCGACATGACAACGCATCGCCTGAACCAGTGATGACAAAGGTAAAAGAGATTAAGGCATTTAAAATACAACTGCGGTAGAATACATTTATTGTGAGTTTTTCTAAAAAGCGCCTCTTTATTCACAAACCAAGTGCATTATGCGACGAACTGTAGCATATACCCCATAATGCACCAAATCCCCCATTGTAGCCTATCAGTCTAAAACATCTGAAACAATATCATCGTTTGCTTTTTGCATGTTTTTCAAAATTCGCACACTTTCCCAGTAATCGTCAATGTTCTTAAAAATTTGCTTTGCGCCTTCTTCTGAAAGATGATGCCCGCTGTCAATCATCTCATAACTGCTATAATAACCCGAAAACTCTTCCACATACTTAGTTCCGAACAATTCATCGTACTTTCCAAAAAAGCCTTTCACAAGCATCTTCTCTTGATAATTAACAGATTTTGCTATCCATATTTCATACGGCATATATGTCATTATCATCTTCGTAAAAGCAGCATCTTGCTCCACCAGTTTACACAGTTCGACTGGTGGATCCCAACATGGATTGATGACAAATCTCGGAATCCCATTTAAAGTCAAAGTGATAAACCCTCCAAGGCTCGAACCAATCACCAAATCAATCTTGAATTCGTCAATAAAATTCAAAATTTGCTCTCTTGCGTGCGAACAGTCTGCCTCATCATAATCAATTGAAAACAACTTATACCCCTCCGGAAGCGCACTCAAAACTCGTTTATAACCTCTCCCATATGCAGAACCTCGAAACCCATGAACATAAAGCACTCTTTTCATAATCCAATCAATTTTAAATTCACATACAATAATAGTAAAAAGTTCAAAAAATTCAATCCCCACCCACAAAACTTTTCACAAAATCAGACAACGTTAAGTGGGTTTATTTCCTATCGGAGAAAAAATCACGCCAAAACGGATTCTCGGCATCGAATATCCTGCGTTCCGTATCGGATAGTTTGTGTGGATAGTCTGCGAATAGGTTATATATTTTCACCTTGTCGAACGAAAAAAGCCACACACCTATCTCGTCGGTATTGTCAACCCACCAAATAGTATCGGTGGGTTCGTTTTTGTAAAATCTGCGATTAGCCATATTTTCACATGTTTATTTACACAAATTTAGCGGTTTTTGCGATATTTCACAACCTATTTCATTGCGTTTTTTTCGTCAATCGTGTAGCATAGCATGTGCTTAATCGGATTATTATTCGGATCACTTCCCAACCCCAAATGTTTGCCACTTTACGGATAGCGATGATGAGAAAACCGGCGCACTCCCGGGAGTGATTTTTACGTTTGTTTTTGTTCCCATTTTGTTTTTAATTGCTGTTATTTGATTACTTGCCCTATAATGTCTGTGGAGTTAGTTTTCTTTGGGCACACTGCATTTGGGTGGTGTGGGGAATAATTTGTAATTTTGTGGTGTAAAAAATTATTAATTTTTGAACGTAATGAAGAAAACGATATTATTATTAGTGAGTGTGGCGGTGATGGCTTTGACTGCCGATGTAATGGCCGAAACACGCGATGAAATCGCCAAAATTGGGCAAAATGTGGGCGCGGAAGGCAAGTTTTGCTACTGGACGGAGGGCAGCGTGCCTTTGGCAAAACTCAAGAACTTTGTGGAGCGTGTGACCAATCCGCAGAGCGATGGCTTTGTTCCGCAGTCCGACCGCGTGGCAGTGTTTGACCTCGACGGCACGCTCGTGTGCGAAACCGCCCCATCGTATTTTGAATGGATGATGTATTTACACCGCGTGTACGACGACTCCACTTACCACGCCACGAAAGAGCAGATTGCTACCGCCGACACCATTAAGAAGGCTGTGTACGCTCGCTCGGTGCCTGGCGATATGATGTGGACAGAGGCAATCGCGCAAAACGAGGTATTTGCCGGCATGACCGATGAGCAGTATCGCAATTATGCAATTGAATTTCTGAAAACGCCTGTTGAGGGCATGACCAATTTGCAGTGGGGCGAGGCCATCTACTTGCCCATGGCTGAAGTAGTTGGGTATTTAGCAGCCAACGGCTTCACCACCTACGTGATTTCGGGCAGCGAGCGTCAGGTGACACGCGCCTACGCCGATGGAGCGTTGGCGTTTGGCCGCAACCACATCATTGGCTCCGACATCTACACCTACGCCACCTCGCAAGGCGATAAAGAGGGCTGGGACTATTCGTTCAAGCCCACCGACGATGTGGTGCGCGGCGCAATGTATGTGAAAAACTTGAAGATGAACAAGGTGAGCGCCATTGTGCGCGAGATAGGCATAAAGCCGATTTTGGCATTTGGCAATTCATCGGGCGACTTCAGCATGTTTGAATACACGGTCGCAAACAACCACTACCCCAGCATGGCGTTTTGCGTGCTCGCCGACGATGTGGTGCGCGAATACGGCAACCCCACAAAAGCAGCAAAAATGAAATCGTCGTGCGACGCTAAAAACTGGACCACAATCTCAATGAAAACCGACTTCGCCACCATCTACGGCAAAAATATAAAAAAACAAAGCAAATAATCCCAAGGCATCGACACTAAAATCACACATTTTTGGCTAATCGTTGTACTATTAGGCAAAAACAAACGCTATGGGCTTAACAGATATCACAGCATTGACCAGCAGGATTCAAGAATTAGAAAAGGAGAATTCCCGGCTGAGAGCGATTCTCGACAAAAATGGCATATCGTACACCTCCATAGATAATAGCCTCCTAGAAAACGTGGCCCCTGTTGTCACTTATAGTTTGGAAGAAAAAGTTGCCATTTTTCAAAGTCTGTTCCAAGGTCGGAGCGATGTGTTTGCTAAACGATGGTATAGTGAAACAAGCAAAAAGTCGGGTTATAAGCCTGTGTGCGAAAGGGAGTGGAATCGCGAGTTTTGCGACAAACGGAAATATAAATGCGCCGATTGCCCAAACCGCCAGTTCGCACCATTGTCTTACAGCCATCTGTTCAATCATCTTGCAGGAAAAGACAAGTGGGGGCGTGATGTAATTGGACTTTACCCAATACGAAAAGACAACACTTGCAGTTTCCTGTGCACAGATTTTGATGACAAGAGCTGTGAGCATGGCTATAAAAACGATGTGCTTGCCTTCGTGAATGTTTGCAAGGCATGGAAAGTACCTTGTTACATCGAGCGTTCACGCTCTGGCAATGGTGCTCATGTGTGGATATTTTTTCAAACGCCTATCCCGGCATCTAAAGCGCGAAAATTGGGCAATGCTATTCTTACCGAGGCGATGAACAAAGAAATGCGCCTGTCTTTCAAATCTTACGACCGCTTTTTCCCTAATCAAGACACTTTGCCAGAAGGTGGGTTGGGAAATCTTGTGGCCTTGCCGTTGCAAGGAATGGCGCGACGCCAAGGCAATAGTGTGTTTTTTGATGAGCATTTCAATGCATATCCCAACCAATGGAATGTGTTGGCCAATATACAAAAAATGCAGCAAGCCGACATCGACCTACTGCTACAAAAACATATCGCTCCCTCTTTAGGAAACCTTTCTACGACAAGCGATACAAAACCTTGGGAAACCCCAGATGCTGAACTTATTGAAGACAGCGACTTCCCGACACAAATAGTTCTAACGAGGGCAAATATGCTATATATCCCATTAGCAGGCTTGTCTGCCCGATGTGTGAATGCATTCAAACGAATTGCCGCTTTTCGCAATCCTGAGTTTTACGAAAAGCAAGGTATGCGCCTTTCCACTTATAATGTTCCCCGAATCATTTCCTGCTCAGAATTGTCAGACCATTACCTTGCCATGCCTCGTGGGTGCGAAGAGGCTGTATCAGACATTCTAACACGGCATGGTGTAAATACGTCCATTTCCGACAAAACGAATCACGGTCGCAGCATCAGCGTGACATTCAAAGGCGAACTTCGCGAAGAGCAACAAATGGCAATGAATGCCATGATTGCGCACCGAACCGGCACACTGTCAGCCACCACAGCTTTCGGCAAGACAGTATTTGCCATCGCCATGATAGCAAAACGTAAAGTCAACACGCTCATCCTCGTTCACAACAAAGCCCTACTTGCGCAATGGAATGAGCGATTGGAGCAATTCCTTGAAATAGATGAAGCGATTGAAAAGCCCCATGGCAAGCGAGGAAGAAAAATAGATTCGTCAACCATTGGTTGCCTGTATTCAGGGAAAAACACTCTTCATGGAATAATCGACATTGCATTAATACAGTCTTGCATCAACGATGGCGAAGCAAAGCCTTTCGTCAAGCAATATGGAATGGTGATTGTAGACGAATGCCACCATGTGTCATCTGTTAGTTTTGAGCAAGTGCTTCGCCAAGTCACCGCCACTTATGTCTATGGCTTAACGGCAACTCCCATCAGAAAAGATGGGCATCAACCTATCATTTTTATGCAGTGTGGCAAAATCAGATTTGCATCAAAAGCCAAAGACCAAATCGTAAAGCAGACGTTCAATCGGGTATTGGTGCCAAGATTCACCACTTACCGCAACATCACAGACGACACAAAGACCTACACACAACTCACACAAGTAATGTCGGAAGACAGTACGCGTAATGAGTTCATTATCGACGACATCAAATCCGCACTTGAAAATGGACGCACACCATTAGTTTTAACCACTCGCACAGCCCATGTGAGGACACTTACACAAATGCTGCAGCCATTTGCCGACCATGTTGTGCAACTCGTTGGTGCAGACTCAAACAAAGAAAAACGGCTCGCTTTACAAAAACTGCAAGCAATTCCACAAACGGAATCATTAGCAATCGTGGCGACAGGAAAATATATTGGAGAGGGATTTGACTACCCTCGCCTTGATACCCTATTCCTCACCATGCCAATAGCGTGGAAAGGCAACATTGAGCAATACGCAGGCCGCTTACATCGTGAATACGACGGAAAAAGCGAAGTGCAAATATATGATTACATAGATTTTCACGTGCCACTCTGCGACTCCATGTATCGCAAACGCCTTAAAGGATATTCGGCAGCAGGATATGGAAAAAGCACAGAAAACACCACCTCTGAGCAAGCCTCCAAAGAACTGATATACGAGCGCGACAACTACGAAACGCCATTCCACGACGACCTGCTCACGGCCAAACGCTCAGTGATAATAGTTGTACCGAAAGTGAGATTCAAGTACAAGTCAACAATCATCACGACACTTACCAACCTACTCCACAACGGATTAGAGATAGCCGTACACATAAAAGAAGATGGACACAACGAAGCAGCCCTGACAAATGCTGGCATATATGTGAACACCAACACAGAGCAAACGCTACAATGCGCCATCATCGACAATTCAATTGTGTGGTACGGCAACATCAACTTCTTCGGCTTCACCTCCCCCACAGCAAACATCATCCGAATCCCCGACCCAAAAATAGCCCAACAATTCACCCACACCCTCACCCCCCAAAAAAAAGCCATATAACAACCAAACTAATGATGACCCTTTAATCGCATAAAACATACTTTCATGTAACTTCAATAATCACGACAACTATTTGACATCTGAAACCATTTTTACTTGACCAAACAGCGGTGCATCAGTAGCGTTTCACTGCATCAAAATACTAACTGGGAGTGAGGTTTTCTGTGGCATAATAAAAATAAGTATTGGAAATCACTTTTTATTGAAAAATTTAAGCAACAATGTGAGAAAAAAGTCATACCTTTGTCAGAAAATTAACTAATGATGAATTCTTGACGGTGTGGTCATGGAACGATTCCTAATAATCACCGAGCTTGTCAAAGAAACCATTCGTGAGGTAAATGAAACCAAAGAAACTAACCTTTGAAATCTTTATTATACCTCTCGCTTGGAATTGGCATTTTTTATTAAGACTGATTACAGGATTTGGCTGAAGTTTGACAGCGCATCGCCATTGTGGGAGCTTTGATATTACTTGTATAGAAAGATTGGGCGACGTTCCTTTCTTTTAATTAAAATATGACTACTAACATCGCTTTTAAAAATAGGTGAGCCATATTGACATTCTCAGCCCTCGTGAAGCATAAGACTTGAATTTGAAGTTTTGCAACAGTTTAAAGTGATGTGTCTCAGTTTCAGACAGCACACGCAAATTACTCATCACAAGTCAACTTCATTTAAACAAAACCTCATCATCATTTAATTATAGAAACAACCGTAAAACCGCATATTATGACATACTCTTTAATCGCAAATTCTGGGATTCAGTTATACACATCCCACATTGTTATTGACTCAAATGCCACCTCTAAACATTTATTCCATGAATGGTTTGACGAGGAACAAGTTGAAACAAATATCGAAGTTGTTTTTCAACTACCGGAAAGCAAAAAAATAGTTGCTCTTAACGATTTGGAACGCTACCGTTTCATTTCTGAAGAAGGGAAACTGATTGTAAGCGAGCAACAAGTGCTTGCGGTACCTGATTTAAGGATAATCCATGAGGGTGGTGACATACAGAATATTGAGGGAATTTTTGCAATGAAACTTTCCGACAGACGTTGCCAAGTGAGCAAACTACTCAACCAATGGTTGCCACTTCCTGTCTTTGAATTGGATTTAACCGGGGAGTTTAAGCAAGGCCCATACAATTGGTGTAGGTGTAAAATCATTCCAAAAGGACCTTTAACAAACGATAAAATCGAGGCTGATGTGCTTTTAGCTTTCGATACGAGGGCTTTATATATTATGAGTTCCCCAGACGAATATGCCGAATGCCCTATCTTTGATAGTGCATCTGAAAGGCACAAAGACTTCAAACTATGTGAACGCATTTCACACCTAATGGACTTTTGTTCTGGAAACAACCTGTGGGTAAAAAACTACCTGATGCAGTTAGTTCATGGCGTAAGCGATGTTGACGATATAGTTATTAATAAGAACGAGCAAGACTATAGATATGCATTTCTCGCCTCTTATTTTCTTCTCGTAGAGTACCTCCAAAAATCTCTTGATTTGCCTGCATTTAGGTTAATTCGAGATAGAGGGATAGAGAGCACCAATGTTGACATGGCAATAGACATAGGCAATTCTCGCACATCTGCTGTGTTGTTTGAAAATGGCGATTTCACCAAAGTGAAGCCTCTACGACTACAGAATTTTTCCCAACCCATTAAAGGAGGACAACTAAATCGATCTGACGAATCATTTAATATGAGATTAGCTTTTCAAAAGGTTTCTTTTGGAGAGCATGTTCTTGATGGAAGTAAGCAATTTATTTGGCCAAGTTTGGTAAGACTTGGAGACGAAGCCGAGTACCTCACCCACCTCACAACCAGTCTAGCGGAAGGAGATGAGGTCTTATCCACCTACTCTAGTCCTAAACGATATCTATGGGATTTTGCGCCACGCCGAGAAGAATGGAGATGGGCAAAATCAGAACAAGACGACAATTCTGGACTTCCTATCATTGAAGGAGTTAGCAACTACCTTTCTGATGATGGCAGTATTGATAAAGAAGGCTTAGGGTATGGCCTTCATTATTCTCGACGCTCGCTTATGACTTTGGCTTTTATGGAAATACTGTCACAGGCCAAAGTGCAAATCAACACTAATGAATATCGCGAGTTTAATGGCCGCATATCCTCCCCTCGCCGCTTAAACAAGATAATCATCACTTGCCCAACGGCAATGTCGAAACAAGAACAAAAATCACTGCACAACAGCCTAAAAGAAGCTCTCTACATTTTAGAGAAGTTCGGCATGTACTCTGACGACACTTTTTCTTCTGTTAAAGTGCAAATAGTCCCTGATTTAGACTCGCACAATGATGATTGCCCACAATGGATTTTTGACGAGGCTACCTGTTCACAGTTTGTCTATTTATATGGGCAATTTAAAGAGTCGTACAAGAACAACTGCCTTGAGTTTTTCAACCTTTATGGAAAAAAACGCCAAAACGAAGCGGGAGAGGAATCTGAATCTGTCATTATTGGTTCAATAGATATCGGTGCCGGCACAAGCGACATAATGGTTTGCAAATATGAATATGATGATAGTAACTCGTCGCGCTTACAGCCTATACCGTTATTTTGGGACAGCTTTGATTATGCGGGTGATGACATGATGCGAGTTCTTATCTCAAATATACTAATACAGGGCGACACAGGCATTATCGAAAAAGAATTGCTTAAGCGCGGATATGAGCAGAGAGATGCTCGCGCAAAGCTGTGCCATTTTTTTGGAGAAGACCACAACACACTGTCATTCAAAGACAGAATTTTACGTCGCGACTTTAACCTCCAGGTGCTGGTTCCGCTCATGTACCACTTTTTAGAGTTACTCTCAAATAATGTGGTTTGCCGCGAAGTGAAATTCTCAGATGTGTTTGCCGAAAATATGCCTAGTGAGGACGTGATAAACCACTTTTCACAGACATTTGGCTTTAATCTACAAGAAATAAAATGGGCTTACGACAAGGACATCATGTCGCAAAATATAGAAAAAACGCTCAATGGACTTCTTGAGAACATTGCCACTATCATGTATGCATACGACTGCGACATTATCCTCCTTTCAGGAAGACCGTCTTCTTTACAACCTATAAAGGACATTTTCTTGAAGTTCTTTCCTGTTGCTCCAAATAGATTAATCGTGTTGAATAAACACCGAATTGGTAAGTGGTATCCATTTGCCGACGAGCATGGATTTATCCACAATTCTAAGAGTATTGTGGCTATTGGTGCAATGATTGGTCATTTGGCTTCAAGCACGGGACGGCTGACAGACTTCTCTTTGGATTTGAGTGAACTGGGTTCCCGCATTAAACCAACAACCGATTACTTTGTTGTGAAAGATTCGAAAGTCAACACAAACACTTCATTTATCACACCAAAGACATCCTCTGGCACAATCACAATCAACTCATTCCCTCTGTATATTGGTTGCCGACAATATGATATGCGACTATATCCTGTGCGCCCATTCCTTGTTATTGATATAGATAAAAACTCTATATCCGACAGCATACGTTCACTATATCCAGATAAGAGCGAAGGAGAACTGGCAGAGAGTGTAAACAACTACTGCGCCCAACTTGCCAATAAAGTGCCCTTCACATTCACAATCGACAGAGAAGATTTTGACGAAGACAAGGAGCATTTGACAATTTCCAATGTTGAAAACAACACTGGAGACACAGTTTCAACTTCGGATTTCAGCTTGACCATACAAAGTCTAAACGACCCAGATTGCTACTGGCTTGACTCTGGCGCATTCAATATCAACATTTCATCAAACCTGTAAATTGACTATTATGAATATATCATCTCGTCTTCAAACAATAGAAAATGCTCTTAGTTGGCTTGTAAATGTCCCAGTATCAGAGCAGTTGCCTTTTCAAAAAGAATTAGTTAAACTTCGACGCGAATACAAAAAAACAGGTTTTGCAATCGAAGAACGCCCCTCTGTTGCCGCATTTGGAGAAAGCCAAATGGGCAAGTCGTATCTTGTGAGTGCAATGTTGTCATCGCCCAACTCCCCCTTCTCTGTCACTGATGGAGAAAGGTCATTTCATTTCATCGACGAAATCAACCCAAGTGCCCCAAACTCAACAATTGAAGCCACTGGTGTAATCACACGCTTCACTACGCAAGAGCAAGAAACCCCTAAAGGATACTTAAAAGCACAATTATTGTCTGTTGCTGATATTGTTTTAATTTTGTGTGAAGCGTACTATAACCAAGTTGACTATTCACATGAAAGCATTATCAGTGCCGACGACATTAATTCTGCTCTCGAGACAATAACTCTGGGCACTTCAAAAACTATGCATGCCATTGTTGGCGAAGACGACATTATGGACATCCGTGAGTATCTTCAAACTTCATCTATCCAGAAAAAGTGTCACGCTCAACTATCCTCTAACCTGTTTGACTTTCTACTTAGAAACATCAACCAACTGACAAACGAGCAATTAATTTCCATAATCAAATTGATTTGGAACAACAACAGTGACATAAATAGACTATTTGACGATTTAATTAGAGCCTACAATAAAATCAACTACGTTTCCAATGTATATGTTGAGTTTAAGAGTGTGTTAAAGAAGCATGGCACTCTGCTTGACGTTGCCCGTTTAGATGAAATGTATGCAGAGCCAGAAGTAAGTAGCAATGAGTTTATCAACACTGCGAATGTGCTATTGGATAATGGGGACCATATCGAACTCCAAAAGTCATTTTTCAGCGCTATCATTGCAGAGCTCACTTTCTCGCTTCCTGCTTCCACGTGTGTAGAGAGAGATTTTCTAAACCATATCGACATTTTAGACTTCCCTGGCTCGCGCCGACCTGAACAAATCAAAGAGGAAAGACTGTCGGAAGGTAAAAATTTATCCACGGTATTACGTCGCGGTAAAGTGTCGTACCTATTCAACAAGTATTCTAAATCAAAACGCATCACAGCGTTGCTCTTTTGCCACAACAACAATCAAAGTGCAGAAAGTGCCATGGGTGCTGTTCTGACAGAGTGGATTAATACTAATGTGGGCCAAACTCCAACCGAACGAGAGGCTTTCATAAAAAACTCAACAATTTCTCCGCTGCTAATAATCGGCACATGGTTTAACAAGGATTTAGACTACCAAAATGAAACAGAGGGGGCTTTAGACCGGCTGAACGAGCGCTGGCAACGCCGCTTCAATGTGGTATTGGAAAAAGAAGTGCTAAAATCCTCAGATATAGCCAAGCATTGGTTCAACGAATGGACAACATCTCGCATGCCATTCTCTAGTATTTTCATGCTACGCGACTTCAAATATTCGACTACTATTTTCAAAGGATACAATCCCGAAACTCGCCACGCAGAGGAGAATTTGATTGTGAACGACAAGTATCCAACTTTCATTGAAGATTTGCGACAGAGTTTTATTTCCAACCCCTTCGTGAAAGCTCATTTTGTGAAACCAGAAGACGCCTGGGACAATGCCGCCACAGTAGGCAACGATGGAACTAAGCCCATTATCAAAGCCCTTTGTGAATTGGCTCCACACGTTGCGCTAGCAAGAGCAGAAAAACTTCAAACCGATTTCAACTCTCTGGACAAGCGATTCAGAAATTTGCTTGAACAATACTACCATCCAGAAGATAGCGACCAACAATTGAAACAGGCAAAGAAACAAGCAGGAGAGGCTTGCTTGACAATTGACAAGAATATAGGTCAGGACCCATTTTTCTTTGGACGATTAATGGGGACTCTGATGATAAGCGAAACAGAACTTTATGAATTGGTTCACAAACAGATTTTAGGCGCAGAGCTCCCCTCTCCTATGAGTAGCGAAGAGGCAAGCATTTATATGGGAGCAGAGCTCGACTGTTCACTTTCTCATGAAGAAAACATCAGTAGACTTTGCGACTATTTAGGAGCTGACGATGAGGATGATTGCAAAAATATGCTTTTAACGCAAGGTATCAATATCGAAAAACTTCTTTCGCAAAGCCGCATGCTCAACAGCGAGGAAGATAACCTTGTGAAAATTGTGGAAGACAAATGGCACGATGACTTCTTGTCGAAACGCTGTTCGTCGGCACTCATGGATAAATATGCGCCAATCGACACCATTATCAGGAAACTATGGACTTTATACAAGCTACTCAATATTCATGATTCGCTTGTAAAACAAGTCAAAAACTATATGAGAAATCTGAGCAGGGAAGAATGTGTCAGCATTATTGCCGACTATATCGCTATGCAACTCAACGCTTTTGTAAATAGTTTTGGTTTCGACTTCTTACCAAAGGTTGAACAAGAAAAAATCAGTTCTCAAAACGAAAAGTTGCATTTAGGGTTAAACCTGAAAGTGTTGTTGAAAGCTAATGATCACGAAGGTTTAGCATTGCTGGCAGATTTAGACAAGAAAAGCGACCTCTTATCCAATAATGGAGGTTTTTCTGCTGAAAAGCGCGATTTTCTTCTGCGCTTCCCTCAATACAAAAGCATTTGGCAGTGGCAACAAAAATTGAGGTTTGGCTATGCCTTTGCTTGCAAGTTGCCGAACTATGACCCTGTGGCAAATTCAAACTTGAAGAAAATAATATCTCAAATTAATTGAAACTAAGTTATGATTAAAGGCAAAATAAAACTATGCGAAACGCCACTCAGCGCATTTAATATTGAAATGCTAAATGGCATTCCATTCTATGAGAGGTATAACGAGTTTGTAAACGTATTTAAAGTTTATGGAATAAATGATGTTGAGCAATTGTTTGCCCAACCAAGGTACAACGACCATAGTAAAAAAATTGAGTGGTTTGTTCCCAGCCCGCAAGGAGAAATGCCCATTAAGTTTTCAAATCTCACCGACGACGAGAAATTGAACTATGAGCAAATTCTTCACACTGAGGTTTCTCGCATTAAATCAATTGCCAAGAGCGTGACTAAACCTACCGAAAGTGCTTACTTCACTTGCGCCCTTAGGTATATCGACGATGCTATCGATTATGTCTATTGCCATAATGGCCAAGTCACATTTGGCATGTGGGGCATGGGCATCAGAAGTGGGCATCAGTTAGAATCAGTAATCACCGACAGTATCACCGACCACAGAGTGCATCAAATCACATTCAAAATCAGCGGTAACGGTAAAATTGTTGGGCGGCAAAAACTGCATCGACGCCACAATCATGTATTAGACGGTGGAGAGATACCAGTAATCACTCCCGCTCCAAGGTATAATTTTGTCAAGTGGCTACCCAACAATCCCCAGGGGCACCAAGTCACCGACGACATTGAGTTTACAGCCGTCTGTGAACATTGCAATAAATTTTTGATTGAATTCAATGCTGGTGAATTTGGCGAAATACAGGGCAACACTTCCATTGAGTTGAATGCTGGGGCAAGGCTATTTGAAACAGCAATTCCCACCCCTATACCACAAGAGGGATATGAATTTCGTGGTTGGCAACCAACAATCGATGCCTCCACCATAGTTGATAAAGACCAGGTTTACACCGCTATTTTCAAAAAAATCGTAGCGGTGCCACCTACACCAACACCCACACCTCCCCCCTTTCTTCAGCACAATATTCATTTTGATGCTGGAGAACATGGCACATTGCCAAGTGAGTACACCGACTATTCAATAGCCCATGGCGACACCATACCCACTGAGCAAATACCCAGTGTCACCCCCATCGAAGGTAAGCGATTCGCAGGTTGGGACAAATCCACTTCCGACCCAATAAACGAGGATACCACCTTCACGGCAAAATACGACGACCTCCCACTCCCATGGTACAAACGTCTATGGGTTTTGCTCACAAGTCGCGGTTGCCTTAAATGGCTGCTGTGGCTATTGCTCGCTTTGTTGATTTTGTTATTATTATCCGCTATTCTTCGCACATGCACAGGTTCATCAACGATACTGCCAGGCTGCACAAGCTGTGGCAGAGACCACGTTGGTGCACTGCCCGTCAAAACATTCCCTGATGGCACCCAAGGCGACGACAATGGGTTTGTGAAACCCATCACAGGAAGCGACGGCAAACTGCCAACTGATGCCGACCGCATCACCCCTCCTATGAGAGATGAAGATGGCAACCTCCCTCCCATACAATCAAATCCTGGCGAGCCCGACGTGATTGCCAACCGTCTGTTCTTATTCTTGGAAAATGAGAACGATAATATCGACTCTTTTGCTCAAGACTTTAAGAAAGCCTACCCTGGTGAGCAATATCAAATTATCGGTTTTGACCGTGATGTGAAAATGCTTGTCGTTCAGATACCGGAGAATGAGCGAGACGAGATAAGAAATACTATTAATAGTCGCATTCCAAACCATAAGTTCTTTGTGTTCGATGAAGAGGTGTACGAAATTAATGGCTATCTCAACAATGAGGTCACAGATGCAGGGTGGCATTTGAAGGCAATCCACCTAAATGAAGGTTGGAAAATCACTCAAGGATCAAGCGAGGTTAAAATCGCTGTGGTTGACGATGGCATCGACGCAAGTCACGATATGTTTAAAGGACGCATCACCGAACCTTATAATGTGTTTACACAAAACAACAAATTAAGTGTAGGCGAAGGACATGGCACACACACAGCGGCCTTGGCTGCCGGTAGTGCCGACTTCAGTGCTAAAGGCGCGGCAGGCGTAGCGCCAAAATGCCAACTCATTCCTGTACAGGTTTTTGACAATAAGCAATGTCCGATGTCGGCACTTGTGGCTGGCATAATGTATGCTGTGCACCAGGGAGCCGACGTGATAAACGTGTCAGTAGGTCCAAGTTTCAGCGGGCTTAATTCTTTGCCTGTTTCTGAGCAAGAGCGTATTTCAAAAACACAGTTCCAAAACGTAGCATTACTTTGGAACCGTGTGTCAAGTATTGCCGCAAAGAAAAAGTCAATCATTGTGTTTGCCGCAGGAAATGACGACATCTTGTCGAGCATCCCTCCCGAAAACCGCAATGCCACTTCCATCGTGGTTACAGCAGTGGAAAAACGCCTATACCCTACCGAGTTCACAAATTATGGTCCGTGCTCCGACATTTCCGCGCCAGGTGCCAATATCTATAGTGCGTTCCCCACCAATAGTTTCCGCTCATGCAATGGCACAAGTATGGCGGCTCCTATCGTAAGCGGAACTGTTGCGCTAATGAAGTCGCTCAAAAAGGACTTAACCGTTGAGCAAGCAAGAATTGCTTTATTCAACTCGGGTGCAGATGTTTATGGTTATATTCCCCCAATGGTACTCGTCGATAAAGCACTGCTTGCCGTACAAAAAGGCGACTATACAAAGCAAAAAGAGCGCGCATCGCGATCTGTCCCGGAAGAAGACATTCCCACCATCCACTCTGGTGGCGGAATTGTGGTAGTGCCACCAGCGGCAGATGTGGTGGAGCCTGGCACGGTAGTAGAGGTTCCTGCCAATCCTGAACGTCGCACCCCCGTGGTGGTAAAAGAACCGATTCCCGCCAACAATGGCGACTATGATGAAATCAGGCGTCTTATACGTGAATACGAAAAGAAAATCGACGCACTAAAGAAAAGATTGCCAAGATAATAAAGATAACTATTTTAAAAAAACAACAGATATGAACAAAACTAAATTTAATTTTGCTACAGTGTTCTCTCTTATGGCACTGCTTGTGTATGCTTTTTTTGCATTCATGGGATTAGTGTATTGGAAAGATGGACAATTTGAATTGCCCATTCTTATCACAGTCGGGGGTATCGCACTGATTTTACTGTGCTTATTCATTATGTGCACAGGAAAAGAGTCGAGATGGAAAATCGGAAAAATCGGTGAGGTGTTATTTGGTTTAATCATTCTTCTCACATTCATCGTGTCGGCATTCCCGTTCACCAACTTCTTCAAAGTTGTAGAACGCCAAAATGAAATCACTGTGAAAATCGAAAACCTGCTTAAATCAGCAAAAAGCCTCGACAAAGCCTACGATGATTATGCAGAAAACAGAATCCAGAAATATGAAGACCAATTGAAATTGGTGGCACAAGGAAAACATGTTCGTCCGAGCGAATATGAGCAACTACTGGCAAACGCTGCTGGCGACAATGACAATCAAAAGATTGCCAACCTCTCTAAAAGCCTCCACCGCCAACTTTTGCCCGCTTCCAAAGACTCAATCTGCGCACAGCGCACCGAATGGCTCGAAAAGGCCAATAAAATGAGCGTGTGGAATATGCAGCTTCCCGCAAACATAAGCAAAATCGCCAGCGAAGTTGACAATTATGTGAATAATTACACAGAGCTGTCGAGCACTATACGCAAGGGAGAAACGTGCAAGCCTTTCACTTACGCAGAGTTAAACAACGACCTCGGACAGCTTAGAGACGTGTACACAAAGTTCTCAAGGCCAAGCATCGTGTCAATCTTTGTTTCACTGATTGTGTGTTTGATCATGCTTTTGCCATACTTCGTGGCGCAAAAATCTCTTGCTGGAAATAAATCTGTGAATAATGAACGCTTTGAATAACCCTATTTTAAAAAGTAATAATGGCAACACAAAAAGAAAAAATATTAAATGCTTGCAGAAATGGCGGCAACAGTATCCCCAATGAAAACCTTCTGAACTATATTAATTCAGGAGTAGTTAGTTTCGACGAACTTAAAAATGCCGGTCTCAGCGATGAGAAAGCCGAATATATCACCCATGCTCTTGAATCGGAAGAAATGAATCTTTGGAACGAGGCCACGTCGAGCAACACATTGGATGCCTATATGGATTACATCGACCGCTCTAAGTTGGGGCGCCACATCGGCGTTGCCCAAGCCAAAATCAATGAATTTGACGATGCAAAATGGAGCGAGGCTCAAAGCCAACTATCATTCGACACGTTAAACGACTATAAGCAGTGCTTCCCTAATGGCATACATGTGGATGAGTGCGATGAGCTTCTCGGCGACTTGCCTTGGCTCAACACCAAGCGAAAAAACACAATCGAGGCCTACAGTCAATACATGCAGCAATACCCCGGCAAACATGATGCGGAGGCACAAATGGCAATACTATCTATTCAAGACGACAAAGATTGGGACGATGCTTGCGCAGCTAATTCTTCAAGCGCATATAGGTCATATCTGAGTTATTACCCTGAAGGGAAACACAAAGACGATGCCCTGATGCGTGTGAATAGTGGTGCCGCTGGCGAACAATTTTTAAATGCGCTTCAATACGACCAAAATGCCTTCAGGGCCGATGAAATTCAAGAGAAAGTCGGCAACGGTGTGGTGACATGGGATGACATTCAAAATGTGATGGGTGGAGAGAAAACCTATGCCATCCAAAATTTCCAAATGCCAGCATTGCTGCCCAATGCTATGGCCCCCGACTTTTTGCAAGGCAATACCACAGAGGTGTATTTCTGGGGTACCCCTGGTTCTGGTAAGACTTGTGCTTTAGGCACAATTATCAGTAGTGCCACTCGTGCCGGTATCATCGAGCCATTAGAGTGCAACGGATATCATTATATGAATTTGCTTTCCAATATTTTCATTGGCAACGATTGTTGCACATTGCCCGACAGTACGGATGTAACCAACATTCAAGAGATGGTGATGAAGCTGACCGACGAAAAAAAGCGCCAACACAAACTCACTCTTGTCGATTTAGCGGGTGAATTATTCCGTTCGGTTTACAGGTACAAAAATAATCTACCGTTAGAAGAAGACAAGATCCAGACGCTCCATAAGGCGATGAGTTATCTGAAAAACAGCAAAAACAATAAAATTCATTTCTTTGTGGTTGAATATGGCGCGCATGAAAAAAAGTGGGACGGTCTGAATATGTCGAACTACCTAAGCTGCATGATTGAATATTTGAAAAACGAGAAAGTGTTCACGAAAAGCACCGTTGGTGTATATGTATTGGTCACCAAATGCGACAAGATGGACTGCACGAAAGAAGACCGCCCACGTCTTGCCCATGAATATGTGAAGCAAGAATTTGCGGCTTTTTGGAACACCCTTGAAATGACATGCAAGAAAGCAGCTATTAAAGACTTGAAAACCCTCGCTTTCTCTATTGGCGATGTGTTTGCACAGCAGCTCTGCGTGTATGATGGTGAAGACACTAATAAAGTGATAGATAAATTATTAACAAAAACACCTACAATGGGATGGTTTGCTGATTTTTTCAGACAATAATCAAAACAAAAAAATATGTTACCAAACAAATATAATATTAATATTGGAGTTTACGGGCAGGTGGTAGGAGTTGGCGGAGCCGACGACACTGCTTTAGCATTCTCATACCCAACCCCAACCACTGCCGCCCCTTCGCAATCATGGGTTAAAAGCCTGTTTGACCCACGCGATGCCAGAAACTTCACTCCTAAGGGCGAAGATGCTTTCGCTTTTTGGGCAAATAGCGATGGATGCTTTTATGCCATCATCTTCCGCTCTGCAGATAGCAGAAACGGACGCTTGATGCTTGTAATAAATGTGAAAGGCGGCATGTCGAATAGTGGAGATGAAGCGTTGCGTACGCTCCGCTTACTTAAGAAATCTTATATTGAATGCGGCAACGGCAAGTTGTCTAACAACGAAATCGACGCTCACCTTGCCGTTTTCCGCAATTCCTTAATTTCTTACAACAATTATGCCCCACTTGCTAAAGTGCCTCAAAACAAAGGTTACCGTGTGTTTTCCAATGAGGGCGAACTTGCAGAAATGTTCACTTTCCCGCATCAAAGTGAAAGTGCAAAATACAAGTGCGTCTATTTTGTTCCGAATGAGATTACACAATTCGACCCTAACTTTGTGAAAATAACCACACCCCTCATTGTTAGTTATCACATTGAGAAACTACCTGTAGGCGTAAGTATTAATCCAAGCAGAAGTGTCTTCTCAAAAGGTGAAATCCTCTCCATTACATATAAAAAGAATGGATGCGAGCCAGAAACAAGAAACAAAAGAATCGATGGTTTAAATAACAATTTCATCACATATTCAGGCTACGCCATTCAGATTAAGGATGCAACATCTGCGGGGATAAGATTTAAATACAAAGTGTATATAACTTTTGAGGATGAAGTCACTCATTCTGCCATTTCTGGTGTCAAAATCACTTCCACTGATGGGAATCTAATAATAACACACTCATCTATTATGGTTCCAGAAAACTATGCTAATAATATAGTATTATTGGCTTCAAAAACTGGTTACCAAACCACTGAATACCCACTTACTGGACAAGATTTGGAGGCAAAAAAGGCGACAATACCGATGAAGCCAACGCAAGGAGGATGGAGCAACACTGGTGGTGGTAATGGTCATACACAAACCCATTCAACCAGTAAACAAAAAGGTTTTCTACAAGATTTAGGAAAGTTTGCATTATGGGCATTTGTGCTGGCACTTGCAGGTGTAGTAGCTTTGATGGTCTTGGGAATTTGGCCTCAAGAAAGCGACAGTCCCAAATCGCCAATACAGAATCAGCCAGCAATAGCTAATAATGCTACTGCCGACAGCATACGTATTAAAAATAATATAGAAGCTGATTTGGCATATCTTAAAGAAAATGATAAATGGGACCAGTCAAAACTGAAATCTGATGAGTTCAAGGTGCTGATTGACTATATAATAAACAAACAAGTAGAAGAAGCATTTAATCACCCTTATTCTAAAAAGGACAAGATTAATGGATATTGGAAACAATGCTGCAATATTTATAAAGAAATCAAAGACACGGTGAACATAACGAAGTTGGAAGGTGCCTTTAGACGAGCCGGCAGCATAATTAATGTCCATCAGCTCGCCACTGAATTATCTCTATTAAAAAATCCAATGCCAACAACGAAAAAAGAACAGAAAAAAGAACAGAAAAAAGAGCAGAAAAAAGAACAGAAAAAAGAAAAAAGAAGAAACAACAGTGAATACAATTAAAAATCAACAACAATGAACAAAATAATTAAAATCATATTAATCTCACTTGTGATAACAGGCATTGCCTCTGTGGCGTTCTATTTCTACAATGGAACAGACACTCCCAAAGAGCAAGTAATTGCCACCACTCCTTTCGAAAAAGAAATTGAAAATCAAGTGAAATCTCAAATTCAAGGAAACGACTATCCACAAGCGTCAAAAGCTTTCCACGACATTATGTCCACAATCAAAACAGAGGCTTCAATAGAGAATGTAGATGGGAAAAAGCAGCTGACCACCAATGAGGTGGCAAACTGTCAGAAAATTGCGTTTTACGCCTATGCTCCAATATTTAATCGCTATCAGAAAAGTTATTTCAGCCAGCCCTCATGGACCGACAGCGAACTCAATGCACTAAAGGCGCAAGCTCAAGAACTGCTCTCAATGAATATTGCCGAAGGTGCTGCAAAACATGGCATTGCACAGGTTATAGACAACGTGAACGACTATAATGCCGCATGGGCTGTGGTCAGGAGCGCACATTCATGCTATTCTGTAGCAGCAGTGAAAAGCATTAAGTCAAAAGTGGCACAATACAACCGTGCCCCATTGACCAACAATGCCAGCTTAAGAGCCGGATTAAACAGTGCATACACCGATGCAAAATCCTCACTCGCAAGCAATATCAATGCCAATTGCAGAAAGGTGGCACAAAACTACATGGCGTATGGAAGCTACGACAACTACTTAGCGGCAGAGGAGGCTGCATTGAATCGAATAAATGAATATGTAAATGCTTTTGGAGGAGGGTCGTTCGGCAACGCGAAGAACGCTCTTGCCCAAGCCGACAACGATGCAATAAATTATTACGCCAAGAATTATTAAAATAAACAAAATTATGAAAAGTATCAAAATAGCTAATGTCCTCGTATTTATTATGCTTTTATTCCCTTTCTACACGAAAGCGCAACAAGTAACTGAACAAAAAGCCACGCAAGAGAATAAACAAGAGGAAGTCAACAACAATGACATATTGATTCGGCAGTTAGGTGAAAAAGCTACAAAAATCGACGAATTAGAAACGAAAATAAATAAACTAAACGAGCAACTCACCAATGAACAAAATCGTATTAATACTGAAAAAGAAAAGTTCAAAAAAGAGGAAGAAAGATTGAACAACTCCATCAAGAAGTTGAATGGTGAAAAGCAAGAACTTGAAGGGAAACTTGAAGATTATAAAAATCGCTTCAAGGACTTAAATAAGATAATCTACAAGCAATGCCTTTATTACACACTTGAAAAGCCATACAACCCTAAACTAATCGATGATGCAAAGAAATGTCTTGATATGATGGAGATGGACATAAAGAGTTCACATTCCACAGAGTTTGATACATACCGACCTTTTCTCGATACATATGCACAATATAACAGCGAAGTAAAAACTTTTCTCAAAAATCAAATGGAACAACTTAAGGTGAAAGGGTGGAACATCCGTGAAAGTGCGAAAAATAATGCACAAAATGCTCTTAAAAATCTCAAATATTATGAATACTACCAAAAAAAAGACAAATATCCATGGAAATCAATTGTATATCTTGATGAGGTGATTGATGATTTTTTCAAACTACTAAAGTCCTCAAAAATAAACGAAAAGAATTTGCAAGAGCTGATTGATAAACTGCCTGAAACAGAAACAAAAGTAGCAACAGAAACAAAAGTAATAGAAACAGAAACAAAAGTAATAGAAACAGAAGAAAAAACAAAAGCAGAAACAAAAGCAGAAACAAAAGCAAAAGCAGAAGCAAAAGCAGAAGCAGAAACAAAAGCAAAAGCAGAAGCAAAAGCAGAAACAGTAACTGAAACAGAAGAAAAAGCTGAATCAAAAACTGAATCAAAAACTGAATCTAAAACAAAACAGGACAAATGAAACATTTTATAATTATTGGCTTAATAGTGTGCTCATTCGGAATGCCTCAAAGTTATTTTCAGGCACACGCCCAAAGTGCATCGATTAAAATAAAAGCGGGACTTCGCCTTGCAAAGCGCATGCTGGACAATGGCAATTACGAAAAAGCAGCAAAAAAACTTAACCAGGTCCTTTCTATCGATGCCAACAATGCAGAAGCAAACGAACTGCTCGAGGTGTGCAACCGATGGTTTGAGCAACAACGCCTGGCTCGTGAGCGCGAAGAGCTAATCGCTTTTGATAAAGCCGACAGCATTGGCACCAAGGCTTCATACAATGAGTTTATCAACACCTACCCCGAAAGCAAGTTCGTTGATAAGGCTCGCAATTTGGTTGAGGAATACGAACTTTGGCAAACGGCTCTTCATGCCAACACTATTGAGGGCTACAACGCCTATTTGAGCAGATCAACCGCCAAACTCCATACCGATGAGGCCAAAGACGGGATTCAGATTATTAAGGCTGAAGAAGAGTGGCAGAATGTGAGCAATTCAAACGACCTCGCCGTATTACAGCGGTTTTTAGACAATAACCCACAATCCGTACACGCATCTGAAGTAAGCAAGCGTGTACACATATTGAAGGGTGAGCAATATTACGGTGAAGGCGACCTTGCACAAGCGTTCGTAGAATACAACAAGGCAGGAGGACGAACATGCTTACCCAATGCTCTCATACCACACTACAATCGTGCAGCCGACTTCAACGATTACTATGAAACCGATAAAGATGACGAACAAGCCATGCTTTCGTTCTTAGCATCACACCCTCAAAGCGAATATCGCAATGCCATTTCGAATGCCATTGCACGCAAGAAGGCGTCAAACTTGTCGGCATACTCCACTCAAAGCCAGTTCGACCAGGCGTTAAACTACGCCATCGACTCCGAAACCCAACAATACGTTGAAAACCGTATTGAAGCGAGCAAACAGGCCTATGCGCAGATAAAGCGTGAAGAGCGAGCTGCCAGAATTAAGGCAAATGGCGGATACATCGGCCTGGGATTTGAAATCTTTGACGCTGCAACAAATATGATCACCAACAAGGACGACCGCTTTTTCAACACCGTCGACATCAACATGGCGTTTGTCATAAGAGTTGGCAATTTCAAAACTCCCATCTATCTGGAAATCGGCGCAAAACCCGGCTGCTTGGTTTACGACAGCGCTGAAAACGAAGACGTAATCTTTACTGATTACTCAACTTACAAATTCCACATGCCAGTATTTGCCAAACTCAAGATTAATCTGTTCAATGCATGGGGCAACACCAAATGCTACATCAACGGTGCTGGCTACTATCATGCCATTCGAGAAAAAACTATCGAACCAGAGTTCTCGGTTGGCGGTGGCATCGGTGTGGCTGGCAGACATTGGGACTGGCAGATACTCTATTATCGCCAAGACCTGAATAAGGACCACATGTTTAACAAATACGACCTCCAGCATTTAGGAATGTCGCTCGGCTATTTCTTCTAACCACCTTTAGCACCAATCAATACCCATAATGCAAGCCTCCGAACTGGACCACAGCCCAATTCGGAGGCTTATTTCTTCTGAAACTCAGAAATACCACACGACCTAATGACCGATTTGGGTTAAACCACCCCCTCAATCACACGCTCGATCAATCTCTTCGGAAAATGTCGCGTGTGTATACTTTTTCTTCCACGTCGTCGAGGCAGGGGTCGTAGCGGTTGGCGATGATGGCGTGGCTCTGCGCCTTAAACTGCTCCAAGTCGTTGACCACCCTGCTGCCGAAGAATGTGGTGCCGTTTTCAAGGGTTGGCTCATAGATGATCACCTCTGCGCCTTTTGCCTTGATGCGCTTCATGATGCCCTGAATGGCCGACTGGCGGAAGTTGTCGCTGTTCGATTTCATTGTCAAGCGATACACACCTATCACACAACTCCCCTGCTCTGCGCCGTATTGGTTGTGGCTTGAATAGTCGTACCAGCCCGCTTTGCGAAGCACTGCGTCGGCTATGTAATCCTTTCGGGTGCGGTTCGATTCCACAATGGCCGACATCATGTTTTGTGGCACGTCCTGGTAGTTGGCAAGCAGTTGTTTAGTGTCCTTTGGCAGACAGTAACCGCCGTAGCCAAACGATGGGTTATTATAATGTGTGCCGATGCGTGGGTCGAGGCCTACGCCCTCGATGATGGCTTGACTGTCGAGCCCCTTCATTTCTGCATAGGTGTCGAGTTCATTGAAGTAGCTGACACGGAGGGCAAGATAAGTGTTGGCGAAAAGTTTCACTGCCTCAGCCTCCTTCATGCCCATGAAAAGGGTGTCGATGTCTTGCTTAATGGCTCCCTCTTGCAGGAGTGCGGCGAACGTCTTGGCGGCTTCTTCCAACATCTCCACATCAGTAACCGACTTGATAGCCTTGTTCTCAACCTCAAACTCTGGCTTGTCGATAATCTTTGGGTAGCCCACTATAATGCGGCTTGGGTAAAGATTGTCGTAAAGTGCCTTGCTCTCGCGAAGAAACTCTGGCGAGAACAAAAGGTTGAACCGCTTCACGCCCTTTTGCGCATATTTCAAGTAAAGGTTGCGAGTGTAGCCCACAGGAATGGTCGATTTGATAATCATCACAGCATCGGGATTCACCTCAAGCACCAGGTCGATGACCTCTTCCACGTGGCTCGTATCGAAATAATTCTTCACAGGGTCGTAGTTGGTGGGGGCTGCGATGACCACAAAATCGGCATCGGCGTAGGCAGCCTTACCGTCGAGGGTGGCAACAAGGTCCAACGGCTTCTCCGCCAAATACTTTTCGATGTAATCATCTTGAATTGGAGAAATCTTATTATTAAGTTTTTCCACTTTTTCTGGAATCACATCCACCGCAGTCACATGATGATGCTGCGACAGTAATGTGGCTATGCTCAGTCCCACATAACCCGTACCTGCCACCGCAATCTTAATATCTTTACCTTCACGCATATATTTTTCAGATTAAATCTTTGTCAATTGAATACTCTGTGCGGCCTTACGCCCCTATTCATCGTCTCACGACCCAAAGCCATAAGTACGCACACCCAATTCCACAAAATTACTAAATTTCTTCCACTTTTCCTCACACCTCCCCCAAAAATGAAAAACACTGGTTCAGTGGATAAGTACTGGGGGCAATGATTATACATTGTTGCCGAATCGTAAATGGAATCAAAAACAAAAACACAAAAAACAGCCTTGGAGCAACGTGGAGTGCTTCGCATTTGACTGTTTTTTATGTTTTTGTTTCAGTCCCCCAAGTATTTATCCACTGCCCCCATCACCCTCAAAAAAAATTCACCTCTACCACATACATATCAAAAAAAAAGTCCCACAAATCTTTTGATTTGCAGGACTTTCGCGGAGAGAGAGGGATTTTATACCACTCTACCACCTTCCGTAACTTGTTGATATTCAAGTGCCGCCTTTAAGCATTTTCGCTTATTTTGCACAAAAAAATGGCGCAGAACTGGCGCAAGAAGAAACGTCTTAAAGCACTGTATGTGAATGGCTTTTGTTACACAATTTAACTATTTTAAGAAATCTATCGACTCTATTTTCTACTCCACCCCTCAAATCTTTGAGGAGATTATGGAATTACGACACTCGCTTCTTACTTTTAAACAAGTCGGTTGCCATTGTTTTATGTTTATCTTCTCATTGCCTTTGTATTATGTTTATGAATTGCCCTTATGAAAGGGGGATAATACTTCATCATGACCACTATCTTACCATAATTATTAAATGCCTATAAGTCAAATATGACTCTGAAAGTTGTATCTTCATGTAGCATCATTGATTTTCAAGATGTTACATAACTTTTATAGGCATTGAAATATGTAGCCTACTTGTAGCGTCTTGTAGCACGATGTAGCGTTATATCCTATTATTGGTACAAAGTTAGTATAAAACAATTAGAATAAAGATAAATTCCCCGTGTTTAACACTAACTTTGCACCAAAATACTGATGTTAGAGGCTACAAACAAAGTCCTTTACCTTTGCTTGGTATTCTTCCTTGGTCATACCTCCAGTCTCTATCATTGAGTCAAGTACATCGCCAAGCTCATCAAAAGCAATATCTTGATGATATTCTTTAGTCGTTCCATTCTTTTCTCCATAGATACGGTAATAATCAGAGCCTTCATCCAAAGCAATATATACCTCGCCTTGAAATTGGAAGCCATTCACCTGCATGACAAGTGCCGCCATAGTGAAGTTTTCTCCATTGACATTCTTGACAATTTGGGTAGCATACATCTTTGAGATGCCCCAACTATTGATAACGTCTATCGAGGTTGTGTGAAGCAATTGGGAGAAGATGGTGTTCACAACGCTTCTTACATGTTCTCTGTCTAATGTTTTCATTCGTATAATCTTTTAACTGGATATTCTTATACTAAGCCAAAAGACTCTTTGCATATTCACGCAATCTTTCCAGGTGCTCCTGTTGGCTCATGCCGCCTGTCTCAATAACCGTATCGAGCACTTGCCCCAAGTCTTTATAGGCAATACTCTTCTTTTCCTCATGCAACATTCCGTTCTGTTCGCTATACAAGCCAAAGGTTTGCTTAACTCGGTTATTGGTTACATAGAGCCTGCCTTGGTAGTTGAAGCCATTAACATCCATCATCAAGGCAGCCACGTTTTTCTCCATTCCATCAACCATGATTTCTATTTGAGTTGCAACCTTGTTTGTTATTCCCCAACTATACACCACATTAAGAGGTGTGGTGAGAGCCAACTGCTGCAATATGATGCATGCAGTTCTTCCAATCTGTTTCTTCCTTAATCTCTTCATATTTTAAAGTGGTTATGCAAAGGGTAAAGCAGTGAACCTTACCCCTTGCGGTAAGTACTAATCAAACTCAAATGGGTGTATATAATAATAGGTGTCCTCCGAGTCGTACTCGTATTCGTTGATGAAGTCCACCATTTCTTCCTCTGTCCGCTCGCCTTGGCTAATGCCGGTCTTCTCACACCATGCCTCAATAGCATCGCATATGGTGTCATACACATCTTCACGAATATCTTCAAAGTTGCCACCAGAAGAACTTACACAACACTCTTCGGGAAAGAAACCTCCTTCATCGTGAACATGGAATATCTCACATCCACATTCTATCTCACGATAGCTTATGGAAAGTTCATTGCCAAGTACCTTATTCAATTCATCAAAGAACAGGTCACAGGCAGTCCATGCACTTTCTGTATCGAATGATAACAGACCTCCGTCCTTGTTATCCTCGAACTCAACCCAATAGATATGTCCACGGACTGATATACCACTATGCTCACAGTCAATGCCATAGTGCTCTGCCAACTTGTAAAGATATACATCCTTACTATTCACCCCCATCATTTGAAGGGTGTTCCAAAGGTCGCTCAATGCCTTGCGTGAACCTCTCACCTTGTACTGCGTGTCACAAATATTGCTCATACTTCAAAATTTTTATTTTCCCTTTCGTAGAAAACTACTTCCGGGATTTGTTAGAAATTATGTGCCTTAAAAAGGTGTTATGCACATCGATGCAAGGTTTGGCTCCAAAATACGACCCGTAGGCGTGGAGATTTTGGAAGCCAAGCAGGGCCTTGACCTTGCAAAGCGATAAGGCATAACAAATACCTTTGCACAATAATTTCAATAAATCTCGGAAGTTATATAATGAGACGGTGAGTGTTCTATGTTTATAATGTCACTTAGGACATTCTCTAAAAAAGTTAGCAGTGAAAGTGGTAACATACCACCATAAAAGGTGGCGCGACTTAAATTCAATTTTAATATAGGTGGTAGTTGTTTGAGCAAAAAAAATCCGCATACAGAGGCAGACTTTATCTGTAACTATATGCGGACTATTATAATATTGTTTGTGTGTATGATTTTATCTCCACTTATAAGTGAAGAACCAATCAAAGTCCATTAGAAGGTTCCAATAAGTACTATCTCCATTAGGCAACCCTGTGTACTTGTGGTATTCATTAGGAATGTTTTCAAAATTATTCAGATTAAAAATTTTCTTAAAGAACATGATTCTGTCTTTTAACAGGTAACCTTTAACTGTTTCAATGTCAAGTTCTTGATTGGATTTCCATATTTTATACCATAAGATACGGATTTCCTTATAGGTGTCATCGTTAAGCGTTTGCAACATTTTTACCCATGACTCGTCTTGGGGATATATTGCCACTGCGCCGGAAATTCCATCATAGACTATTCGCTCTTTCACCTCTGGCATAAGCATCAACGGCAGCAAGTAGTCGTTGCTTCTTGCATTGTTGCAGCAACATCCACTGCTGACTTTTTCAAATTTTCCGTTGCATGAGGCCAACAGATTAGCAAGAGCAATACGGTGTGGAAATTTATTCACCCTTTCGATGTCTTGGACTGACTTGAAATTCCTTTTAGCAAAATCAGAGTCTAATTCCACATTATCCGCTAACCATTTTGAGTTTTCTGTATATTTGGCGAACTCGGCGTGAGTATCATTGACTTTTAGGTTTCTGGGAATAACATGCTCTATGTTAAGTACAGAGCTTTTGAGCCGTCTCATACAATAGCAACATCTATCGTGTTGCTCTTGCAGAAGCAGGTTCTCCCAGCCAGCAATGCCCTTACGATATTCCTTGGATGAGAAATTACTATATGACTGATCTGTGTTTACACTTGGATAAAACGATTGTGTATCTTCATTATAGCAGTCTTTTAGAAACTCCACATCTAATTTTTGCTCTTGCTCTAGAAATGGTCTTTTATCTATGAACTCCATACTCCGCTGCCTTCTTTTTTATATCGTCCAGAACTTTAGCGTCTGTTCCGACAAGCTCTAATATCTTATTGTAAATGGTTTGACTCTCTTCTTTTAAATCCATAGAAAGATAAGACAGATACAAGTCTTCCAAATTTTTTAGATTCTCATTTTTTGAAGGAGTCTCCATGAAATCTCTAAGAACAGCATTGTAATCAACACCGATCAGATTTGGCAGTGCATGAGGTTCTTCCTCTCCGGTATTCATTACAAGTATCTGATTGGCTTTGGTATCTTTATTGTGCATAACAGAAGTGTCCAAATTAGAGATAACTGCAACGGAATGCGTAGATACAAAAAACTGGATGTTTGGGAATGTCGCGCAAAATGCATTCAACACGACCTGCTCCAATGCAGGATGCAAGTGTAAATCGATCTCGTCAATCACAACCACACCGTTTGATTCTATACCTTGATTGAGAATATATGAACGATATGCCATATCTATGACGATGGAGAACAGGCGTCTATAACCTGCCGGAAGATCTTGAAGAAGACTTGTTTTGCCATTTTTGAAATTAATGGTCAATTTATACCCCTCTTCAGATTGTGTCGCAAAGAAATAGTCGATATCAAAACCGTCAGACTGTACTTTTGGCAAATAAGATATGAATTTTGATAGCTTCTGCTGAATGTAGTCAACTTCATCGTGTAGCGGAGCAAAAGTCTCGTTTAAACGCTTTTGGTCTTCTACAAGTTTCTTGTACTCAGCATCTTCTTCAAGTTCTTTTTCATTCAGAACAGTTTCCTTTTCATTGATGGCTGATGCCAGTCTTGAAGCTGGGGTGTAAAGAGGTTGCATCTTAGCCAAGCAATTGCATAACCTTGTTTCCCAAAGGGATGTGCATGCAGACTCTTCGTCCCACTGGTAATATCCAAAATTACGAGGTATTGAGTCTTGATTAATGACCTTCAATGTAGATTTTGTTATCTTGGAATATACATGAGGATAAGAATCCGAATAATATGCCAACAAAGGCCATTGGTTATTAGGAGCTTTGGCAGAAGACATAAATGCCAGAAAAGCATCTTTGTATAATGAAGGGTATAATGACGCCTTGGGAAAATTGCGCTTAAAGAGCGTCCAAGTCAAGATTTCACCATAGAAAAATCCATCAGCTTCTATACTGGCTGCGTCTGCATATTCACGAGTTTCGGTATCGAAATGGAAATCCGATGACTCAAAACCTCTTACATTGAGGGTATTGTTTCCTGCTGACAGGAAATCAGTCCCCAATGATTTGTCATTGGAGAATACAAAACTCAAGGCTTTAACCAAGGCGTGTATAAGTGTACTTTTACCTGTTCCATTCCTGCCAATCAGCACATTCGCTTTAGGACAGAATGTCGCAGAGTAACGATTGAAACATTTATAGTTCTGTATCTTTATATGTCTAATATCCATAGTCTACAACTTAAATATATTATTGTTTGACCTCATTTATGGTCAATGTTTTAACTTGTATTTTCAGATTTTCAATCAAGTCATTCTTTGTGTTAAGAGTTTCCTCCTTTGCTTTCAACGTTTCTCTAAGCCCCGATATTTCACGTCTCAAAGACTCATTCTCTATCATCAGATTGGTATTTACAGACACGTTACCAACATTATTGTTATTGCCATTGACATTGTTCGCCCTAAACGAACTTCCAACGCGAAAGTAATCCAACGGCATATGAAAGAAATCGGCCAGCACCTCCAATTTAGAGAGGCTAATATCTTTTGTACGTCGGAAATAGCTCATTGTCTGTTTGCTTTTCTTGAATAGCAAGCTAATTAAATCCTGCTGTTGCTCCTTTGTCAAACCTGCATACAGGTTATCTATTAAATCTAAATTCAACATAATGCTATATAATATTATAATGGTGTTATGTTAATTTGTACTAATACGCCCAATATATTGAGCAATACATTTTGTTTTCTCCAATGTTTGTACTACTTTTGCATGCAAATATAATCAAAATCTCAGATATACAATCAGAGAATAGTATTTTTTTGCGATAAAATATTAAGCAAATGACACAAAAGGAAATTGCAGACTATTATAGTAGGCTATCGAACGGTGAAAAAGGGCGTTTTACCGCTTTCCTTAGTATGACACTCGGTGGCTCTCCTCACACTTGGCAGCAAAAGATATTGGGATGGACTCGCAATATAATAGGCAGACCCATGTCGCCAGTTGTTGAAAAGGAACTAACTTCAATTATCGAGAAAGACAAATGGAGAATGTCGTATTAAAATATTAAGCATCGACGTATATAATGAAGCGAATAAAGGACAAATACATAGACATTGTAAAATCACGAGTTGATATTTGCCAGCTCGTGGTAGACCTCTGTCCTGGCACGGTGTTAAAGCCGTCTGGGCCACATAGAAAGAAATGCTGTTGTGTCTTTCATCAAGAGGAGACCCCCTCCTTGATGTTGGACACCACAATGAACCGTTACAAATGCTACGGATGTGGGAAAAGCGGCGATGTCATTTCTTTTGTAGAGGAGTGCCAAGGCGTTGGATTCATTGACGCTATCCGATGCCTTTTGGATATGTACTGTCCCGATGTCGATACACATGATCTTTTTGACCAAAGCACGACCCCAGAACAGGAGGAGCGTGACAGAAAAGCAGAAACCATGTATATCTATAACCAGTACGCCCAAGAGTTCTTTCGAGCACAGTACGAAGCAGACAATGATGAAGCAGCTGCGTGTCGTAGATACGCCGAAAAAACGGATGGCTCAACAAGTGGTCGATGGGATAAGGATTTCTGCCGAACATTCGGTCTTGGCTACAGTCCAACAAGAGGGAACAAATTTCTTCAATATGCAAAGGATAAGGGACTAAATCTTCAAATACTGGTTGAGATCGGTTTGCTCGGAGAGGATGACAGTCGCCCAGGTAACTACTACGACTTCTACCGTGGGCGCTTGATGATACCGCAGCGTGATAGATATGGCAGAGTACAGACCTTCACGGCAAGAAGCATCAATCCACAGGCGGCTGTCAAATACCTCAATGGACGCGACAGCCTTATATACCGAAAGAGCACATCCATTTTTGGCATTGATATAGCCATGAAAGCTGCGCGTCAATCGGGTAAGGTGTATCTTGTAGAGGGCGCACCTGATGTTATGCGTCTTCAATCATTGGGTATAGCCAATGTGATAGCCTCGCTCGGAGGCAGTTGGTCAAAGGAACAACTTGGATATTTCAGCAAGTTCAGTTGTAGTCTGTGCTTCATCCCTGACAGCGATAAGCCCAAGGATGGTGAGAAATTTGGAGCTGGAGAAAAGTTCGTGTTTGCCAATGGCAGACTGGCAACGGAGATGGGCTTTCAAGTCTCAGTGCGTGAAATACCCAAAGAAGGTAACGTCAAACAAGACGCAGACTCGTACATCACCTGTCTTGAACGTTGGGAAGGTCTGACAGAAAAGGACTTCATACTTTGGTATGCCGACAAACACTACGATACAGAAAGCACCAACGATGACCAGCTGAAAGTTATCAGCGATGTATGCGACCTGCTTGTCAACATACAATCGGAGGTGCTTCAAGCTTCTCTGTTGACGGATCTGAAAGACAAATACCGTAAAGCCTCTGTTTGGAAAGGCGCTTTAGCAGACGCTGCAAGAAGACGGCAGGAGCAGAAACGAAGACAAGCCATCAAAAAGTCAGATGAGCTTGAAGGCTATCGTTTCTACAGAAAGGGCTATCACTATTACGACCTTGACCCACAAGGACGTGAAAGAGCTTGGACGAACTTCATCATTCGCCCATTGTTCCTCATTGCTGATGACAACAAGCCAAGCCGTATCTTTGAATTGGAAAACGAAAACCGCATCAAACGAACCATAGAGCTACAGCAAGCCGACGTGACAAAGCTTGACCGCTTCAAAGAGAAAATCGAAGGAAAGGGCGACTTCCGCTTCTTCGAGAAACAGGAAAAATACGAGTTATTGAAAGCATACATCTACGGCAAGACAGAAGAAGCACAGCGAGTACCGCAATTGGGGTGGAACAATATAGGTGAGAGAGGCTTTTATGCTTTTACCAATGGTATTGTATATGAAGGAAAGTGGAAGCCTGTCGATGACTATGGCATCATCCGACTTGACAATGAGAATTTTTACTTGCCAGCTCTTTCAAAGATACACAAGCGCAACAAGAATGCCTATGTCAATGAAAGACGTTTCATCCATGCCCCAAAGCGTGAGGTTGCTGCCCAAGAATACTTCATGTTGCTCCATGAGTTATATGGAGATAATGGTATAGTAGCCATCTGCTTTTACCTCGCCACATTGTTTCGTGACATCATCACTGATACGACACGCTCTTTCCCTATATTGAATATCTACGGCAAGAAAGGCACTGGAAAGACAGAGTTTGCGCTGTCGCTCATCAATCTGTTCCAGAGAAATCCAGAAGTCAGCAATTTGGACAGCACCACCTATTATGCTATGGGTGACAAATGCGCTGAAGTCAGCAATATGCTCGTCCATTTTGATGAATACAAAAACTCGTTGAGCAAGAAGCATATAGACTTTCTGAAAGGTATCTATGACAATGCCGGACGCTCGAAAAGGTCAGCAGACGGGGAGCGAAGGGAGTCCACGAATGTAGACTGTGGTGTTGTGCTCACTGGACAAGAGATGCCAACGGCAGATATAGCCCTGTTTTCAAGAGTTATCTTCTTGGAGTCTCAGAGAAGTGAGCGAACAAAGGAAGAAACTGACAAGTACCAGACATTCATGAAATTGCGCAATATGTGTCCGACCAATATAACAGTCTGTCTGATGCGTTATCGTGACAACTTTAACGCAGGATGGTTCAACGCATGGAAAAGAGCCTTGGGTGAGATAAAGAGCGAGGTGGATTACAGTACCATAGGAGAACGCTTCATCAATAACTGGGCAATGATGTTGGCGACCTACTATTGTCTACATTCCATAGCGGAAGAGCTTCCTTTCTCCGAGAAAGAAGTGCATGACATTTGCATTGAGGGACTGAAGTACCAACATTCATTGTGCAACAGCACGGACGAGATAGCAGTATTCTGGTCGATGTTCTCCAAAGCAAGACAACTTGGAGACATAAGGGAAGGACAGGACTACAAGGTTTGCCTGATGAAAACGTTGAAAGTGACAGCAAAAGGCAAGCAGCGCAAGGTGGTAGACTTTGAAACGGACAGATACGTCCTCTTTATAAGGGAGAAAATCTGTATTGCTAAGGCAAACATACAAGCAAGAAGAGAAGGCAAGGTTCTTATACCAGACGAGTCATTGCTCTCTTACCTTGTATCGACCCCGGATTACTACGGAAAAACCAACTCTCCGTTGAAGTTCTATATCCTTGACGAGAATGGAAAGCCGACAAGAAAAGCCAATGATTCAGGAAGTGCATCACTCGTGTTTGACCAAGAACGTGCGCTTGCGTTTGACTACCAGTCCATTTGTGGAAATTACGACATCAACCTAGTCACGGTATCTGAGCCAGAAAAAGATAAGTTCAATAACGAATAGAATGATATGGCATCACAAAATAACATCTATCCTCTTTTCTTCATATTGGAAAGGGTGCGTAATGGTTACATTCTTACTGCAAAGGAAGAAACAGGAGGATTAAAAGAAGCTGAATTTCGCAAGGAGGTGGTATCAGAAGACAAAATCAACGCTCGGATAGGTCAGATGCTCCACCTTGATGCAATGGTGAAAGAGCGTCCCGTTGTGTTTCATGTAGAAGCAGTCGGTGAAAGCACATACCAGATGGCGAACGAACGTTCTTCTGATGAACTGACGGAAGCAAAGCTCGCCTATGTCCACATCAACAGTAAGGATATAAAGGACGGCTCCATTCTGTCCTTGCTGATTAAGGACACCGACTCGATTGAGGTCTATGGCTTTGAGGCTGAACGAGCAGCCAAAAGCAACAATATTCCACTGTTCAGAGTCAATGGAGTGCCTGTGCTAAGTTTTCCCAATACCAAGGATGGCAAGAAAGCCTTGGCGACTTGCGTTGGCAGGACACTACTCACGGAAATCAGCATCCAACAGCTTACAGACTGGTACCATTCCCACAAAGTATTGATGGAAAAGGAGAATAAGAAAGGGAAATAGGCATATAATTTTGAGCAGAAAGATACAGAATATTGTACGGCCGTAAAGTTCTCAATATAAGGAAGTGTCACGCTCAATATATTAAACGACATAATAAAATAATTTGAGAAATGAACACAAGAATTATCGCCGTAGCCAACCATAAAGGTGGGGTCGGCAAAACCACAACAGTAGCAAATCTTGGAAGTATTCTTTCCAAGAAAGGTTTCCGTGTGTTGTTGATTGACCTTGACGCACAGGCCAATCTCACAACTTCGTTGGCATCCTCTTTTGATGGAGCCACAATCTACGAAGCACTGACCGGCAAGGTGGAAACCTTACCAGTCATTGAAATCACAGACAGTTTGCACCTCGTTCCTGCATCCTTGACACTTGCCATGGTTGATGTGGAACTTTCCACAGCCATAGCAAGGGAGAGCATCCTGTCTGAAGTTCTGGAGAAAGCGGAAGTCTCAACAAAATACGACTTCGTGTTGCTTGACTGCCCTCCCTCTTTGGGCTTGGTAACGCTCAACGCCTTTACAGCCGCTACCGACATTGTCATCCCTCTCGTTTCTGAGGTGCTACCATTCAAGGGACTGACCATGATTAACGATTTCATCAACATGGTAAGCCGAAAGCTCAACCCCCAAGCTCACATTACCGGCATCCTTATCACACGGTGGGAAGGAAGCAAGTTGTCAAAGGGCATTGAAGAAAAATTGCGTGAGGCAGTAGGTGACATCGTTTTCAATAGCAGAATACGCAAGAACATCCGTCTTGCAGAAGCTCCCTTGGAAAGTCGCAGCATTCTGGACTACGACAAGAATTGCAACGGAGCCAAGGATTATCTGTTGTTTGCAGAAGAGTTTCTAAATAGAATGACACAAGTATAGGAGGATTGACTATGGACAACAAGAGTCTGGACGCTTTGTTCACAGGACTTACGGTGACGGGCAACCCACAATCGGAGACAACGAACACGCCAAGAACGTCCGAAAAAGGAAAGAAGGGAAAGCCACTATCGGCTAGAGCAAAGCAGAAAAAACTGGAGAAAGAAAGACAAGAAGAACGGTTCTGTACAATAGTTAGTTCTGACCTCCTGAAGAAAGTGCGCATAATTGCCACTCGTGAAGGGTTACAAATTAAAGATGTAGTGGAAGCTGCATTTGAGAAAGCCATCAGTAACTATGAGCGGAAACATGGAAAAATAGAAGACGACCCCAAGAAGAACGTCAAGGATCTCTTCTGACTTCGAACATCATTATATATATCGATACATCATAATTGATTGTGTAGGAATACTCAATTATTATGTCGTGGTGGCAGGTTGTTGTGAAACACTCTGCCACTTACGCTATTTAGATCATTCTAATACAAAGGAAAAATACAATTCTTTGGTTCTATTCTATATTCTCGTTAGAACCAATCTACCATTATCCCATTGGAAACACCTGTTATTTGGAACTTTATATAAAGATAGTGGGCCATGCATGGTAATTTTGTGTTTGCAATTCACGAATTACCAACAAAAAAATGAATGATTATGAGTCCATTTATAATTTTCGTTATCGTATTGACCATCGCATATGTATTGTACTATGCGACCATAATAACAATGGATCTAAACGCGAAATCCAAGAAAGAAGGAGAACATGAGGAAACCATTTCTGCAAGTGATACAAAAGAAGTGGAAGAAGAAAACGCTCCACAGACCGTCTTGGAAGATACCCAAACTGGAGGCTTCTCATTTTTAGAGTCAACCGAGGCACCGGGAAATCCAGTCGAAGAAGCTGCAGAAACAGAACCTGCACCAGCAATAGACGAAGGCATCCTGCCTGAGACTACAGAAACTCCGACAGACGCGAATAGAGACAATCATTTGGGTATGGAAGACAAGTCATCACAGGAAGACAATCCTGAGAATGACGATGACAAAGAGACTCCTATTTCAACTTCAATGTTCCACGAAGAAGCCACATCAGAAGAAAAGCAGGAAGAACTTTTTGATGAAAGCAAGGCTTTTGACCAGGATTTGACCCAACCGCAATATGCTATCAGCTCCATCATTGACAATGAGAAAGACGCAGCCTTGATTCAGCGAATAGACGCTATAAACCAAAGGTTGGTGGATTGTAAGACTGAGGGCGGATTAAGAAACCCAATGCAACTTGCCTGTGAGATACGAGAAAACAGAGAACATAGCAATATCGACTTCCAAGATGAATACACCCAATGTTAATATCCCATACAGACTATGCACTGCACTATTGGCTGTATTATGCATTCAAGATGTTTCGGCCAGATGTGGGTCTGTTGACTATTCATGGGGAGCGGATGGACTTGCCGAAGCAACCGCATTCGTTGGCACCATGATGATATACACTGTGGAAATTCTGTATGCCGTGGCAGGTATTGTGGTGATTGTGGCCGCATTGCAAATCGGCATAAAGATGAACTACCATGAGGGAGACATCACCAAAAGCATGATGATGCTTTTCGGTGGCATCCTCTTTATGATCGGTGCTTCAATTGTCATGCCAGCATTGTTCGGCTATCAAGACATGAATTTCGTATTTTAGACTATTTAATCGCGAAAAAAATAGAGTTATCACAAATTGTAGAACTAAAAAATTAGAAAGTCAATGAAAAATTTTTTTTCAAACGTCTTTACTCCCATTAAGGCGAAAGTGTCTCACGCAAGGAATCGTGCGAAACTCATGGTGATGGGTGCAGCGATTGCCGCTCTAACTCCTATCGGTGCTTCTGCGCAGAACCTGGCCGGTACTGGCTATGATGCAGGAACTTCCGCATTGGAGGAGGTCGCATCCGAGTTGGTCAAGTACATTCCGTATGTAGTCAACTTGTGTTATGCTCTTGCAGGTATCGTTGCCATTGTCGGTGCCATCTCAGTGTACATCGCCATGAACAACGAGGAGCAGGATGTCAAGAATATCTTAGTCCTACAAAATGCGTTTGAAAAGACAAGAAAGCAAATGAAAGTAAATACGCTAGGTATCAATGCTTTAAGCGATAATTTGAATTTTCAGATGTTTGCCAAACTCACTCTTAAAAAGACATAAAAGACTGTTTCTTGTTTCCGTTTTGTTTCTCG
>OIYY01000249.1_pt1 | contig 41155 bp, 34 predicted proteins | sample 1588341 | NCBI WGS metagenome assembly OIYY01 (sample SAMN03283287) | human gut metagenome | biome: human-associated habitat; material: feces | host: Homo sapiens | place: Peru | collected 2012 | reverse complement strand
TAAAAAATGTACGATAGTTCGTATCGGAATTTATGTCTGTGGAAGACTCTAATTATAGAGTTCATGGAGCAGAAAGCACATTACTGAATAATTATATTTGTTTTTTGATTTAAATTATCTATACTTATTATTCATTATTTGGTATAATTATAAAGAAATATGGAGGTAATAGACATGGAAGTGAATTATAGAAACCCAAAAATATACTTATTAAGTGGAAAGGCTAGACATGGTAAGGATACAATAGCTGGATACCTAAAAGAATTCTACGAGAAAGATGGCAAAAAGGTTATCTTTTCACGAGCGGGTAAATATATAAAGTTCTATGCTATGGAGATGACTGGTTGGGATGGCAGTGAAGAAACCAAACCAAGAACATTACTTCAAGAATTAGGCACAGATGTAATAAGAAACAAGCTAAACAAAGCAGAAATGTTTATAGATAGACAGATAGATGACATAGAAATATACTCATATTTTTATGATGCCATCATTGTCCCTGACATCAGATTGCCAAGAGAAATAGATAGTATCAAGGAAAAATTCGACAACGTAGTAACCATCAAAGTAGAGAGAATTAACTTTGAAACCAGTTTATCAGGTAAAGAACAAAAACATAGTACAGAGACCGCGATGGATGGTTACAAAGATTTTGATTATGAAATAACAAATGATACACTAGAAAAATTAAAAGAAGACGTATATAAGATATACCAGGAGGAAACTAAATGAAAAAGTTAAAAGGTAATGAAATAATAAATATGTATTTAAATTTCTTTGGAGAAAGAGGACATACAATAATAGAATCAGCTCCTCTTATTCCCAAAGACGATCCAACAGTACTTTGGATAAATGCCGGAGTAACACCATTAAAAAAATATTTTGATGGAACAATCGTACCAAAAAACAAAAGACTAACAAGCTGTCAAAAATGTATCAGAACAGGAGATATTGAGTCAGTCGGACACACTGCGAGACATCATACATTCTTTCAAATGCTAGGTAACTTCAGTATTGGCGACTATTTTAGGGAAGAAGCTATTACTTGGGCTTATGAACTGCTTACTAGTCCAAAATACTTTGATATAGATAAAGACAAATTATATGTAACAGTTTATACTCATGATGACGACACTTATAACCTATGGTTAAAATTAGGAATAAAGAAAGACCATTTAGTAAGATTAGACGGTAATTTCTGGGAAATAGGCCCAGGTCCATCAGGACCAGATACTGAAATCTTCTATGACAGAGGAGAAAAATATGATAAAGAACATAAAGGTATTAGCCTATTACAAAATGAAGAAGAAAATGATCGTTACATAGAAATATGGAATAACGTTTTAAGCCAGTTCAATGCCACAGAAGGTCTAAAAAGAGAAGACTACCCAGAACTACCTAGTAAAAATATCGATACAGGTATGGGTGTTGAAAGAATGGCATGTATTCTTCAAGAAACCGAAACAAACTATGAAACAGATTTATTTATTCCAATAATGAAGGGAATTGAAGAAATAGCCCATTTACCATACACAGGCCAAATGGAATTCAAAGTAATAGCTGACCACATAAGAACCCTAACATTTGCACTAGCAGATGGAGCCGTATTTGAAAATGTAGGAAGAGGTTACGTTCTAAGAAGACTATTAAGAAGAGCCGCACGTATGGGAAGAAAACTAAATATAAATAGAGAATTCCTAAGTGATTTAGTAGATATCGTTGTAGAAAATTATAAAGAAATATATCCATATTTAGTAGGAGAGGCCCCTAAAGTAAAAGATTTAATTACCAAGGAAGAACTACTATTCCAAAAGACCCTTCTATCAGGTGAAAAACATCTAGAAGAACTATTCCAAAGTAGTACCAAAGTTATCAGCGGTAAAGATGCCTTCAAATTATATGACACTTATGGTTACCCAATAGAACTTACTATGGAAGCTGCTGAAGAAAAAGGCTTCACAGTAGACACTGAAGGCTTCAAGTCATATATGAATGCTCAAAAAACATTAGCAAGAAATAGCAGAAAAGTAGAGAGTAGCATGAACATTCAAAATGATGCCCTAATAAATTATAAAGAAGAAAGTAAATTTGTTGGATACGATAAACTAGGATTAGAAACAGAAGTAACTGCTATCATGAAAGATAACCAGTTTGTTGATAGTTCCAGTGACGAATGTTACATTTTTCTAAAAGAAAATCCATTCTATGCCGAAAGCGGTGGCCAAGTAGCAGATTCAGGATATCTAAAAAATGACAAATGTAAACTAGAAGTATTAGATGTTATCAAAGCACCAAATGGACAGCACATGGTATATGTCAAAGTTCTTGAAGGTACAGTAACCAAAGGAGATAAAATCCTAACTCATGTATCCAAAGAAAAAAGACTAAACACCATGAAGAACCATTCTTCAGTTCATCTACTACAAAAATCACTACAAGAACTACTAGGAGATTCCATTCATCAAGCAGGTTCAAAAGTAGACGACAAAATGCTAAGATTTGATTTTAACTATCATGGCAGACTATCAGACGAACTAATACTAAAAGTAGAAGATTTAGTAAATCAAAAAATACAAGCAGCATACGAAACAAAAATAGAATACATGAGTTTAGATGAAGCTAAGAAAAAAGGTGCTATGGCTCTATTCAGTGACAAGTATGGAAGCATTGTAAGAGTAGTAACAATTGGCGATTCCGTAGAACTTTGTGCGGGAACCCATGTAACTAATTCAAAAGACATAAATAAATTTGCCATAGCAAGCGTCGAAAACAAAGGCTCAGACACATTTAGAGTAACCGCTGCTACTGATACAAATATTGAAGAAGTATTAGGAGAAGAAGTTTCTAAATATAACGAGCAGATGTTAAAACTATTAGATAAAGCCAAAAAAATCGTATTAGCAGCTAAAGAACTAAATATAGACCTAAAATTTGACTTTAATATAGCCAACGATGCACCTTCTAGTTATAAAGATATCATAATAAATAAGAACGAATTAGAGAGTTTAAAAGAAAATCTAAAAGAACTAGAAAAAGAGTTTACCATTAAAAAGAATGAGAAGTCAGTAAGCGATTTATCAAGTTTCTTAAGCATCAAAGAAGAAATAAATGGTATCACAACAATAATAAGCATTACCAACGACTATGATATATCAACATTAAAACAAATAGTATCCACTTTAAGTAACCAGTTAGATAATAGTTTTATCTTACTAGCTAATCAAAACCAGGATAATAGTGTTAACTTCATAGCCAAGTCAACATCGAATAGAGTAGATTGTGGTGCGATTATTAAAGAATTATCAACATCATGCAAAGGTAATGGCGGAGGTTCTAAGGTATTCGCTCAAGGCGGCGGAACAGATGGAACAAATATAGCAACCTTACTTATGAGCATTAAAGAAAAAATAAAAGAATTATAAAATACAAAGATTTCACTCAAATTATCAGTGAAGTCTTTTTTTACCTCTTAAGCCACAGGTCTTAAGAGGAACAGAGAAGCCCAAGGTCTTCTCCGTTAAAACATATTTAGTGATTAAATAATTAATATTTGCATTTTTACTTATTTTTTGTTATAATTATTAAGTCTTTTACTTAAGAAAAAAAGAAAGGAGAAATTAATTTGAGTAAAATAAAATTATTTTCACTAGGAGGACTAGATGAAAATGGCAAAAATATGTTTGTTATCGAAGTAGATAAAGAAATATTTGTATTTGAAGCAGGCCTTAAATATGCCGATGAGTTTACTTTAGGAATAGATTACATAATACCAAATATAAGCTATTTAAAAGAAAATAAGAAAAGAATAAAAGGAATATTTTTAACGCATGGACATGAAGAAAATATTGGTGCATTACCAGACTTAATGCCAGATTTAGAAGGTATACCAGTATTTGCTTCAAAGTATACTTTAGATATCGTAAAAAAAGAGTTTGAAACATACAAGATAGATACCAGTAGCCTAAAAGAAATAAAGGCCAACATTCCGCTTGAAGTAGGAAAAATCAAAATATTTCCTATAAATCTATCACATTCAGCTCCCGACAATTTTGGATATGCCATATATACAAAAGATGGAGTAATCTTTTATGCATCAGATTTTGTCGTAGATCCATTAATGAAAGGAGCCTATAAAACAGATATAGGAAAACTAGCATATATAGGAAAACAAAATGTATTATGCTTACTTACCGAGTCCAATTATGCCGGCGTTGAAGGATTTACATCACCAAGACACAGAATAGCAGATTTAATAAAAGAAACATTAAATACTACTGACGGAAGAATAATATTCAATGTTTTAGATTCACATTTATATCGTATTCAAGAATTATTTAGTGAACTAGAAAAAACAGATCGAAAAGTAGTAATAATGGGTAAAAGACTAAAATCAGTAATAGATTCCGCTATTGAAAACCATTATTTAAATGTAAACAAAAAAATAATAGGAGATTTATCAAATATAAACGATAAAAATGTAGTAATATTAAATGCCAATGAAAAAGAAAAGCCATATTACAACATAATGAAAATAGTAAATGGCTATGATAAGTTTATAAAGTTAACTGAAGACGATACAATTTTTCTAGCAACACCAGTGTTTGAAAACAGAGAAAAAACATTCTATCATTTATTAGATGAAATATCCAAGATAGATTCTAAAGTAGTAACATTATCTTCACATAAATACTTATCACATCATGCTGCTAAAGAAGATTTAATGATAATGATAAATCTAATGAATCCAAAATATTATTTCCCAATACGTGGAGAATATAAGGACCAGGTATTAAATGCCGAAATAGGAGAGTTATCAGGAATACCAAAAGAAAATATCTTATTAAAAGAAAATGGCGATGTTGTCCTAATAGAAAACGGTGTTCTAAAAGAAAATTTCGAAAAAGTACCAGCGGGTTCCATCCTAATAGATGGTAATTCATCAGATGACATTGGTGAAATGGTTCTAAAAGATCGTGAGATACTATCAGATAATGGTATTATGATCATATCAGTTACTTTAAATAAGCAAACAAAAGAAATAATATCCGGCCCAGAAGTACTTACCAGAGGTTTCGTCTATGTAAGAGATTCCTATAAGTTAATAGAAGAAATAAAGAGAATATCTACCGAAATAATATTATTAAATACAAGCAATTCAAGATATATAGAATATAACAAAGTAAAAAATTCTATTAGAGATGAATTGTCAAAATATTTAATTAAAGAAACAGGTAACAAACCAATGATTATTACAGTAATGCAAGAAATATAGCCAAAAGCTATATTTTTTCTTTAAAATAATAAAAAAGTATTCCTTTTTATTTTATTTTTTGTTATAATGTAGAAGAGGTATGATATGAAAAAAGTATTAATACTAAGTGCATTATTAATATTATGCATTGGTTGTACTAGAATAGATACAGTTACAGATTACAAAGTAATAATAGACAATATAGTAGAAGAAAATAACATAAGTACTAATACCGCTTCAATGGGATACAAATACTACTTGCCCGTTGGAGTTAAAAAAGTATACGACAAAGATTACAATCAGAAGTTCAAATATGAAAATGTAAATATTTATTTATATGTAGATGCTGTTAGTTACTATTATCGTAATCCATTAAACTTTAAAGAAGAATCAGGCAGTGAATTCTATTATAAAATAAGTAATGGCGAAAAAATAGGATATGTAGTTGTAGAAAAAAATACAGATGGTTACTTTCTTAAAATAATATATAACTATGCCAAGATAGAGGCCCAAGTTTCTAAAGAAAAGTTAAACGAAGTGATGGCCAACAGCATGATAATAATAAACAGTATAGATTATAATGACAATTTAATAAAAAAGATTCTTGAGGACGAATACTATTCAAGTACTGCTGAAGAATATAAAATAAGAAAACCAGATAATACGACGAGTAAATTCTCAGAGTATTTAAGTGAATATGTAGTAGATGAGGAAACAGTAATTCCTGATTTACCAGAATATTAGCAAAAGGGAGATATGACTATGAAATTTATTGATAAATTAAAAGATTTATTCACTGATGAAGAAGAAGTGGTAGAAACAAAAGAAATAGAATTAGAAAAGGAAGAAAAAGAAGAAGAAGAACATAAACTTCCTACATTCATGAGAAACAAAATCGAACAAGAAGAGAAAAGAGAAGAAATAAGAAGACAACGTGAAGAACCGCCAAAAGAAGATATCATTAGCGATAGAGAAATAGTAAAAACAAGGAGTAGTAACTTCTCATTTCCTATGGACATAGATGATGACCCAATTCCAAGAACATTTGTAAATACACCTTCAAATAATTATAACACTGCCTACAGCGGTAACAAAAACGTTTTAGATAAAGAAAAGAAAGTATCAGAACTATATGCTAAAAAGGAAGAACCAAAGCCTAGAAAATTCAAACCAACTCCTGTAATATCTCCTGTATATGGTGTACTTGATAAAAACTATACTAAAGACGAAGTAAAAGTCCAAGATGAAGATTCATATGAAATAAAAAGACCATCTAGAAAAGTAGATTTCGAAACAGTAAGAAATAAAGCCTTTGGTAGCCTAACAGATGATATAAGAAACAACCTATGTGAGAATTGTGAACTATACAAAGAAGTAAAAATAACCAAAAACGCTGATAAGCAAATGCTTAATGACGACGATAATCTTTTAGCAGATATGACCAAAGACTACCCAATAGAATATACAAAAGATTCCGCTAAAGACGTAACCATTGAAGAAGCCGCAGATAACTACTACGATTTCGGCGTAGATTATGAAATACCAAGAAAAGAAGAAAAACCAAATGTAATAATAAGTGCCAAAGAAGTAGAAGTAAACAATAGCGATGTAAAAATTGTAAATCACAATGGCCTTGAAAGTACCGCTGAAAAAATAGAAGTAAAAGAAGAATTGCCAAAAAGAACAGCCAGAGTAGTTCCAGAAAAAGAATTAGAAGATACCAAAGAATTTGAAAAAGTCTCACCAGAAGAGAAGACCATAGATGAAGTACTTAATGGAAATAAAGATGTAAGTACCGATGAAGATAACGACATCTTTAATTTAATAGATTCAATGTACGAAGGGGATGAATAATAGTGACTGCAAGTGAAGTTTTACCAGTAATTTTGTATATATTAGGTGCTATTTTATTAGTGGCATTAATAGTATTAACTGTAAAGTTAACAATAACAATACATAAAATAGATAAAGTTGTTGATAATATTACTGAGAAAGTTACTGCCTTAGATGGAGTATTTTCCGTTGTCAATGCAGTAAGTAACAAGTTTACATTCATAACAGATAAAGTAGTTGACATAATTTATTCATTAATAGAAAGAATAACAAAGAGAAAGGAAGAATGAAAAATGAGTAAAAATGGATTTGGAAAATTTGCCTTAGGCGCAGGCATTGGTGCGGGCTTAGCTCTATTATTTGCGCCAAAAAAAGGAAGCGACTTAAGACGTGACATCAAAAGAAAATTTGATGAGTTTATGACTGATGTTGATAAAATTGAAGTAGAAGACATCAAAGAAAGCTTCACTGAAAAAGTAGAAGACATCAAAAAAGAACTAGATGATTTAGATAAAGAAAAAGTAGAAAAAATAGCTAAGAAAAAAGCTAAGGAATTACAAAGAAAAGCAGAAGATCTAGTGGACCTAGCCAAAGAAAAAGGTACACCAGTACTTGAGGGCATTGCAGAAGATTTAAAGCACAAAGTAATTTGTGTATGCACAGAAGTAATTAATAAATTAGAAAGAGGGGAATAGTCAGTAGTGATTATTCTTTTTCTAGAAAGGACAATAAAATGAAAGTACTAATAACAGGAGCCTCTTCCGGAATGGGCCGCGATATGGCCAAATATTTAAGCACATATAATTTTGACCTATTTCTCGTAGCCAAAGACAAAAAAGAATTAGACAAAGAATTCAAAGATTCCAAAACCAAAATAAAAACCTATGGTTACGACCTATCCAAAGAAGAAGAGTGCATAAAACTCTACAAAGAAGTAAGAAACGAAAACATCGACATACTAATAAACAACGCTGGCTTTGGCGACGCAGGCAATTTTACCGAAACAAGCCTAGATAAAGAAATGAATATGATAGATTTAAACATCAAAGCCTATCATATCCTTACCAAATTATTTCTAAGAGACTTTGTCAAAAGAGATTACGGCCGCATCCTAAACGTTGCTTCCATGGCGGGCTTCATGCCAGGACCATACATGGCCACATACTATGCCACCAAAAACTACATAGTGAGTCTATCCTTAGCTATCTATGAAGAACTAAAAAAAGACAAATCAAACATAAAAATATCCATATTCTGTCCCGGCCCAGTAACGACAAACTTTAACAATGTTGCCAATGTAAAATTTAACATATCCTCACTTACTAGTGAATTCGCCAGCAGATATGCTATAGACCACATGTTTAAAAACAAACTAATAATAATACCACCCAATATGAAATTAAACTACTTATTAGCCAAAACCATGCCCAAAAAGTTCGTTCTAGCGGTAAATAGCCTAATAGAAGAAAGAGATTCCCAATAATTTCTTTCTTTTTTCTTTAAAATATTATATAATTAAGAAGAAAGAAGGGATACTATGAGTTTTACCAGTACAGTAAAAGAAGAAGTAACTAGATTAGATACCACTAGACTAGAGGATATATCCGAGTTATCAGCCATATTTAGAATAAGTGCCAACATAAATAACAACATCGTTTTATCATTAGAAAATAATGCCGTTGCCAGAAGATGTTTTAAACTAATAAAAAACATCTATAATATAACACCAAGTATTACCGTTAGAAATAAAAAACTAGGTAAAGGCTTCACTTATATATTAACAATAAACAATAATACCAAAGAATTACTCGAAGACTTATCAATTCTAGATAACAATAAATACTTATCTGTACCCAAAGAATACATAGTATCTGATGAAGATAGTCTAAGAGCCTATTTACGTGGAGTATTTCTAGTATCAGGTTCAGTAAACGACCCAAAAACATCAAGATATCACTTGGAATTTGTTTTAGATACCAAAGAATACTCTGAGTTCATAAACAAATTACTAAACAGTTACAACCTTAATAGTAGAATAATAAAAAGAGAAAGAAACTACACTGTCTATATCAAAGAAGCCGAAAAAATAAGCGACTTCTTAAGAGTAATAAAAGCTTTTTCTGCAGTTATGTATTTTGAAGACATAAGAATATATCGTGATCATAAAAATATGACCAATCGTCTTAACAATTGCGAGCAGGCTAACATAGATAAAATATTTTTAACAGCCTCAAAACAAGTAAAAGATATTGAAAAATTATACAAACTAGACATGGTAGATACTCTAGATGATAAGTTAAAAGAAGTAATAGAGTATCGTATGAAGTATAAAGAAAGTTCATTAAGTGAACTAGCAAACATTATATCTTCAGAGACTGGAGTAGAGATAACCAAGTCTGGACTAAATCATAGATTTAGAAAAATTAAAGAAATACTAGATAATTATCTTAAAGAAAAAGAGAAGAGTAAGTAATATTATTATATATTCCCTCTTAAGCCTGTAGTCTTAAGAGGCATAAGAAAGCCTAAGGTCTTTCTTATGAAAAAAATGAATAAAATGTCAAAAAATAGTTGACAAGTATAAAGGAATATTATATACTTATATCATCTAATAGATAAGCACAGAGACATATTAAATGTAGAAAAATACAAAACGAAGTTTGTTTTGGATATCTACCTAAATAGAAGTTTTATTTAGGATAATTAATATGTGTGTAATTATGGGTGTTAAAGTAGAGACTTTAATTTCTTATCTTTCTATTAGATATGCATATATGTATGAGAGAAGAAACTCATTAGATAAGAAGTTATTTGTATTAACTGACATTAATATAATTTAACTATTCGTAAACTTGAGAATGTACTATTTGTCAGATAGTATGTTCTTTTCTTTTATCATAAATTATGCTATACTATTTGCGAAAGAAGTGATACTATGAAAGAACTATTAAGTCCTGCGGGAAATATGGACTGCCTAAAAGCAGCTATTCATAATGGCGCAGATGCCATCTATCTAGGAGGCAAATCCTTCGGAGCCCGTGCCTTCGCGGGTAATTTTACCAATGAAGAATTAAAAGAGGCCACTAACTATGCTCACTTATATGGTGTAAAAATATATGTAACCGCTAATACCATTATCTACAACAACGAAGTAAAAGACTTTCTAGAATATATAAAATATCTATATCAAATAGGAGTAGATGCCCTAATAATGCAAGACATAGGTATGATATCATTAGTAAGAAAAATGTTTCCCAATATAGAAGTTCATGCTTCAACCCAGTGCCATAACCACAATAATGAAGGTATCAAACTATTAAAATCACTTGGAGTAACAAGAGTAGTACTTGATAGAGAAATGTCACTAAAAGAAATAGAGGACATCAATATAGATATCGAAAAAGAAGTCTTCATACACGGTGCTTTATGTAATTCATATTCAGGCTGCTGCCTATTTAGTTTTATGAATGGTGGAAGAAGTGGTAACAGAGGAGAATGCACCCAAGTTTGCAGGTTACCATTCAAATTAATAAAAAACGGTAAATACATAGATACTCCAAATAAATACTTACTTAGCACCAAAGAACTAAATACCATTAACAACTTTGATAAATTACTAGATTCAGATATCACAAGTTTCAAAATAGAAGGAAGAATGAAATCACCAAGTTATGTTGCCTATGTAACAAGACTATATCGAAAACTAATAGATAATCATACAAGCAAAGTAACCAGTGAAGAAGAGAATAACTTAAAAATACTATTTAACAGAGACTTCACCAGCGGTTATTTATTTAATGATAAAGTAATGAATACTAGTACTTCCAACCATCAAGGCCTAGAAATAGGCAAAGTACTCGAAGTAACACCTAAAAAGATAAAAGTCAAATTAACAAATAGTCTATATCAAGAAGACGGCATCAGATTCAAAAACAGTAACCTTGGTATGATAGCCAACTTCATATATAACGAAAAAGACTTACTCATAAATACCGCTAATAAAGGAGACATAATCTATCTAGATAATAAAATAAATCTCAAAGAAAAAGACACCCTTATCAAAACCTCCAGCGGTCATCTAGATGAAGAAATACTATCTACTAGTGAGAAGAAAATAATCATAACCATTGATGTATCTCAAATAGAGGGTTACCTAGAAATAACATTCAAAGATGCCAGTGGTAATAAAGTTAGTGCTAAAGTAAAAACAGAAATCCCACAGAAAAGACCTACAACCAGTGAAGAAATAAAAGAAAAACTAACCAAACTAGGAAATACCCCATTTATATGTAGTAAAATAAACATAAATATAAATAAAGATATCTTTGTTAATATGAAAGATTTAAATAATATAAGAAGATTACTCATAGACAACCTAACAGAAGCAAGAACCACTATCAAGAGAAACCTTATCATTAATGAATATCCATTAGATTACCAAGAAGAAACAAACTATCATAACGAAATATCTGTTCTTGCCCGAAATAAAGACCAAGTAGAGGCTTCTCTTGCCATGAATGTTGATAGAATATATTTAGATAGCGATTTATATGAAGAGTATAAAGGTAACAACAAAGTATATTTAAGACTAGAAAGAGTAAATAGTACTTATCCTAGTACCAGCAGTAACATACTAGCCACTGAGCTAGGAGCCATAAATAAGTATAAAAATAGTAATCTAATTAGTGACTACTACCTAAATGTAGTAAATAACTATAGTATCAAGTTTCTTCTTGCTAATGGCGTTAAAAGAGTAACACTATCCCCAGAAATAAATTATAACTATCTAGACGATTATATCAAAGATAAAGTAGAAATTATTATCTATGGTACCATTGAAAATATGCTTACCAAGTCCTGCCCAATCAAAGAACTACAGATGTGTCCATGTAAGAAAGAAGATATCTATTTTCTAGAGGACATAAATAAAAATAGATATAGAATTCTTCATAACAATTGTTTAACCCATATAATGCACTATAAAAAAATAAATTATATAGACAATATAGACTACTACAAAAATATTGGTATTAGATCATTTAGACTAGAATTACTTGACGAAACATATGACGAAGTAATTAAATTAATTAATGAAATAAAGAAATAATTATTAATATATAACCTATGAAGCCTAAGGTCTTCATAGGAACCATAGAGCTTGTAATCTCTATGGTTAAAACACTTTATATAATATAAATTACCAAAAGCATTCTTTTGGGAGACCATAGGCTCACTAAAGCCTCTTAAAACTACAGGTTTAAGAGGGAAAAAAATAACACAATACCAGTTGACAAATCAAACATTTAGTCATATAATTAAATCATATTAAATGCAGTGACGAGGACACGATTATATATATTTTATTCATAGAGAGTTAGTGGCTGGTGTAAACTAATAATAAAAGTATATAATTACTACCTCAGAGTGAAATGCAAACATTTCCGGTTAATAGCCGTTATCAAAATTAAGACCCAAGAAGGATGGTACCGAGATAATACTCTCTCCTTCAAAAGGTCTTTTTTTCATTAAAGGGAGGTTTTGAAAATGAAAAATACTTACATACCAATCAAGGTACAAGAAAACAACAAACCAAGAACATGGTATTTAGATGTAACAAATTCAGCTATCGAAGAATTAATAACACTAAAGAAAGAATTAGACGGAATGTCCGCAGAATGCTTAGATGCTGTTATTTATGATAGAACTTGCTCTTCAGCCTTTATGCATCAAATGCGTGCTGAAAAAAAGCAAGAAGGAAAAAGAAAATATCAAAAGAAAATAAGAAGAAGATAAGGAGATAGATAATATGATAAATATCAAAGAAAATGAAGATTTAAGTAAATTAAATCACTCTTGTGCTCACTTACTTGCACAAGCTATAAAGCATTTATATCCAAATGCTAAATTTTGGGTAGGCCCAGTAACCACTGAAGGCTTCTATTACGATATCGATCTAGGAGACGAAGTAGTAAAAGAAGAAGACTTACCAAAAATAGAAAAAGAAATGAAAAAAATAGCCAAAGATGGAAAGAGAATAGTAAGACATGAATTAACCAAAGAAGAAGCCTTAGACATGTTCCATGATGATCCATATAAAATAGATTTAATTAGTAGAATGGATGAAAATGAACAAGTAATATCTTGTTATACCCAAGGAGACTTCACTGATCTTTGCCGTGGCCCTCATGTTGATACAGTAAAAGAATTAAAATACTTCAAACTAATCAAAGTATCTGGTGCTTATTGGAAAGCTGACTCAAATAACAAGATGCTTCAAAGAATATATGGCGTATGCTTTAGAAATGAAGAAGATCTAAATGACTACATCAAAGAACTTGAAGATCGTAAAGCAAGAGATCATAGAAAGATAGGCAAAGACTTAGATATCTTTATGAATCATGATCTAGTAGGTAAAGGAATGCCTTTATGGTTACCAAATGGTTCAATAGTAAGAAAAGAACTAGAAAACTACATCTATCATAAAGAGCAGAAGTTAGGTTATTCTCATGTATATACACCATGTGTTGGAACAGTAGACCTATATAAGACTTCAGGCCACTGGGACCACTATCAAGAAAATATGTTCCCATCAATGAAAGTAGATGATGAAGAATTTGTACTAAGACCAATGAACTGTCCACATCATATGCTAATCTATGGAAATACAATCCATTCATATCGTGAACTACCAATCAAAATAGGAGAGTTTGCTACAGACTTTAGATATGAAGCATCAGGAGCAGTAAAAGGTCTAGAAAGAGTAAGATGTATGTGTCAAAATGATGCCCATCTATTTGTAAGACCCGATCAAATAAAAGATCAGTTCAAAGAAGTAGTAAGCCTAATACTAGATGTCTACAAGGACTTTGGCTTAAAAAACTATACTTTCAGATTATCTCTTAGAGATCCAGAAGATAAACATAAATACTTTGATGACGACGAAATGTGGAATAATGCTGAAAACGAACTAAGAGAGGTTCTTAATGAAATCGGAGTACCATATCATGAAGCCATCGGCGAGGCAGCCTTCTACGGACCTAAATTAGATGTTGAAGTAAAACCAGCCGTAGGTCCTGAAGTAACTCTATCAACTTGTCAACTAGACTTCCTATTACCAAGAAGATTTAACTTATCATACATAGATAAAGATGGTGAAAAGAAAGTACCAGTAGTTCTACATAGAGCTATATTTGGAACATTTGATAGATTCACAGCCTTCATTCTTGAAGAAACAAAAGGAGCCCTTCCATTATGGTTATCTCCAGTCCAAATAAACATTATCCCAGTAAACAATGAATACCACCTAGAGTACGCTACTAACTTATTAAATAAACTAAGAGAAAAAGAGTTTCGCGTAGAACTAGATTCTCGTGATGAAAAGATGGGTTATAAAATAAGAGAGGCTCAAACTAGAAAGATACCATATACTCTAGTCCTAGGTAATAATGAAAGAGATAACAATACCATAACATATCGTAAGTATGGTGAAGAATCTACTACTACCATGAGTACTGAAGAATTTATTACTATGATTGAAAAGCAAATAAAAGAATATAAATAACATGAGAGTGTAAAGTAGTAATTACTTTACATTTTCTCTATAAAAGGAGAGTTTATGACAAAAGAAGAACTATTACAAAAATTAACAATAGTGGATATGAATCATGCAGGTATTACAGCCATAGATAAACCCATTATAGGTACCCGTTCATTATCCACCTGTCTTGGTGTGCTTCTATATGACGAACAAGACAAAATAGCTATCGCAGCCCATGCAACCTCTGGAGATCCCAATGTAGCCATGAAAGAAGTAATTAAACTTATTAAAGAAAATAAGTTAGAATTTGCCAGTTTCAAATATAAAATATTTGATGGCTACTACCAAGATGCCGCTACAGCCTACCACTCTAAAGAAACCATCATAAATAGATACATAAAGTTAAATCTCTTTTTTGCATCCCCATTTAAGGAAGAAGAAATACCAAGTACTGCCCTTCTAAAAGATCCAGCCCTTCCCGCTAATGAATTCTATTTTGATGTTCAAACAGGTAGATTTGTAACAGAAGAAGTTCAGTTTCTACTACAAGATAGTACTATTACTGAAGAAGTATCAAAACCAAGACATAGATAAGAAATATAAAAGTGTAAAGTATACTAATTACTTTGCATTTTTTCTATCTATTTGCTATAATATAAGTGGAGGTAATATGAAAGAAAAAGCACTTGAAGTATTAAAAAAATTATCTGAACACAACTATGAATCCTACCTAGTCGGAGGTTATCCCAGAGATCTAATATTAGGAAGAAAAACTAATGACATAGATATTTGTACAAGTGCCACTCCTAAAGAAATATTAGAAATATTTGATGATGTAATTATCTCAGATATGCAATATGGATCTGTCGTAATTGTATATAAAGGTTGTAAGTTTGATACTACTACATTTAGAAAAGAAATAAAGTATGAAAGCAATCGAAAACCAGTAAAAATAAAATATATCAAAGACATCAAAAAAGACCTCTTACGAAGAGACTTTACTATCAACACTTTATGTATTGATAAAGATGGTAATCTACTAGATATACTAAATGTAAGAAGTGATTTAGATAATAAACTACTTAAAACAGTAGGTAATCCTAGATATCGTATCAAAGAGGACTCTCTTAGAATACTTAGATGTATAAGATTTGCTACTATCCTAGATTTTGATATAGAAAAGAAGACTAAATACTTCTTAACTAAATATAGTTATCTCTTAAAATCATTATCTATAAATAGAAAGAAAGAAGAACTAGATAAAATATTCCTATCTAAGAATAAAGAAAGAGGAAGAAGACTCCTTCTAGAACTAAATCTTACTAATGCTTTAGATTTAGATAAACTAGCTACAATTACTATGTGTACTGATCTTACAGGTATTTGGTGTCAGCTAGAAGTAGATGATATCTATCCATTTACTAAAGTAGAGAAGGAGCAGATGTCTAAATTAAGAGAACTATTAAAGTATGATAAAATAGATAACTATCTACTATATAAATATGGTTTATATCTATGTACTGTCTATGCTGAAATAAAAGGTATACCAAGAAGAAAAATAAATACTATGTATTCTAAATTACCAATCCTTACAAGAAGAGATATAAATGTAACTGGTGAAGAAATATCTATGATATTAAATAAACCTCCTGGTAAATATATTAAAGATATACTTGAGGACATAGAGATAAATATACTTAATAGCAGTATTAGTAATGATAAAGAAGAAATAACTAAATATATTAAAGATAAATACTTATAGAAATATAGGTATTTTTTTATGTTATTCCCCTTAAGCCTGTAGTCTTTCGGGGCATTATGAAGCCTAAGGTCTTCATAATGAACAATTTTGTTTAAATACTTGAAGATAATTATAGTTTATGATATAATTTATATCGATTGGTACTCAGGAAACTTTCAAAGCCTTGAGTCGTTTTTTTATTATATAATAGAGTACTAAATATAATAAGAAGTACATAATTATTACTATGAAATATCTATATATAACAATATTACTTTTTATAATGACTGGATGCACTTTTTCAAATGATTATAAAGAAGACTATAACATTCTTGAGGATAATTCTATTAGATTTATCAAGAGTGATACCAGTATATCTTTCTTAATAAATAAAGATAATACTTTTTATCTTCTAGTGATAAAAGGAACCACTATTACTGATACTGACTACCTAATAAAAATAGATAATACTAAGTATAACATTAACTATACTGAAGAATACCTACTAAAAGATACCCTAGTACTACAAGATATTATATTCAAGATAAATGATAAAATAGAAATAATACTAAATAATAAGACATTTTGTATATACCTAGATAAGTTAAATAAAGATAACTTTTTAGAATGTGATTTTATATATTTATACAATATCGATAAAAACTTCTATATAACCATAGATAGTAATCTTTTAGTACTCTTTTATGATGCCTATACTAAGTTTAATTATAAATTTATGTATGAATTATCTAAAGTATGGATAGATTCATATACCATAAGTAAAGATAGCTATACCACATTAACTATCTACGAAGATAATTTCAGTGTTTCTTCATATAAAATAAGAGGTAAAACTATTCACAAAAAATAAAAAAAATGATACAATCTATTATATGGAGGAGAAGTAGTATGAATAAAAAAGTATTAATAACCATTTTAATAACTATAATTCTTCTCATATTTAGTATAATTCTATATCCTATAATAAAAAATAATAACTATCAAAAGAAATTACTAAATAATATTTATGAAAATACTAATTTAAAAGATATAAAATATTTAAATAAAGATAATAACTACTACATAATAAAAACTAAAGATAAAGTATTAGTTTTAGATTTAAATTATGAAGAAGTATATAGTATAAGTGCTAATGAAATAAAGAAAAGTGACCTAGATTTATCTTATACAAGAAATAGTTTATACTATAAAGAAAGAATAAGAAAAAATAATAAATTAACATACAAATATTATGATATAAAAACAAATGAAGAAGTATTTACCAGTGTACTAGGAGGTTCCAATGAATGAGATAGAAAATATATTAAAAGAAAAACCAATTGTATTACCAAGATATTTATTTAATTACTATCTTAGATTAGGTATTACTCCTGAAGAATTAATAATCTTAATATTTGTTATGGATAAAGGTAATAAAGTAATATATAATCCTTTAGGATTAAGTGAAGAACTAGGAATAGATAAATTCAAAGTAATGGAACTATTAAATAGTTTAAATGAAAAAAAGATAATATCTATAACTGTTGAAAAAGAAAATAATAAGAGTGAAGAATATATATCATTAGAATTACTTTATAAAAAGATAGTCAATATATTAATAGATAAAAAAGAAGATAAGACACTAGATAATAGTGATATATTCTCTATATTTGAAAAAGAGTTTGGTAGAACAATATCCTCAATGGAATGTCAAATAATTAAAGGCTGGATAGATGATGGCTTTTCACACGAACTAATAATGGAAGGCCTAAAAGAGGCTATATATAATGGTGTAACAAGTCTTAGATATATTGAAAAGATATTATACGAATGGCGTAAAAAAGGATATAAGAATAAAAAAGATATACAAGAAGCTAAAGAAAAGTACCGTGAAAGTAAAAAAGAAACTAAAGACTATTTCTTTTATGATTGGATAAATGATGATTAATAAGATATTAGATTATTTAGATGAATTATATCCTAATCCCAAATGTGAACTAGAATATACCAAAGACTATGAATTATTAATAGCTATAGTAATGAGTGCTCAAACTACTGATAAAAGAGTTAATATGGTAAATAAAGTTTTATTTAAAAAGTATCAGAGTGTTAAAGAGTTATCAGAGGCTAGTCTTGAAGATATCGAAAAAATAATTAAACCAATAGGTACTTATAAAAAGAAGGCTGTATTTATTAAAGAAATAGCTACTAAATTAATAAATGATAATATTAAAGTTATTCCAAATGATAGAGAATATTTAAGTACTTTTCCTGGAGTAGGTAGAAAAACTATTAATGTCTTCTTATCAGTTATTTATAATGAACCTTTAATAGCGGTAGATACTCATGTAAATAGAGTAAGTAAAAGACTTAAACTAGCCAAAGATAGTGACGATGTTCTTGAAGTAGAAAAGAAACTTATGAAGAAGATACCTAAAGATAAATGGAATAAAGTTCATCATCAGTTAGTTTTCTTTGGTAGATATAAATGTAAGAGTATCAGTCCTATCTGTACTGATTGTAAATTAAAAGATATATGTAAATATTATTCCGTTCACTCTAAGCCAAGGTCTTAGAGTGTTATTTATAGTCTGCTTCTCAGTCTATAAATAAATATCAGCCATATCCATTATATTCGGTGGGGTAATATTTAATAAATTTAGTATTTAATATTGTATAAAGTTAGTAAGTATTGTACAATAAGTATCAATGAATAAATACTTTGAAATTATCTGATATTTGATATATTTTAAAATATTTAGTTTATAATACTTATTATGGAGGAATAAATATATGAATGAATTGAAGAAAATGGTTGATGTAATACCAGATAACACTAAGGATAGTATATATAAAGATGGTATAAAACCTGTGCTAATTGAAATGGCAAAAATAGTATCATTATTACCCAGATGTGCAAAAAACGCATTAGCTGGAGTTGAAATGTGGTGTATTAATAGAGAATTTATGGTTAAAGAACTAGAACAGGAATTACAAAAAAAGTTAGAAAGTAAGGATGAAAAAAATATAGTTGAAGCCGATCCTAGCATATTTATTCCTGCTGTTCAGGCTGCTAGTTATAATTGGAACAAAGAAGATATAAGGCAATTATATTTAAACTTAATGGCTTCTGATATGGATATAACAAAAAAGGAAATCGTTCATCCTAGTTTTTCGGATGTTATAAAGCAAATGGATACAACAGATGTAAAAATTTTTACAAAAATATATGAAAAGAGGGCAATACCTATTTATGTTCTTAAAAAGAAAGAAAACGAAGGCGAAATACCAGTATTGGATTGTTTGTTAACTGATGATTTTTATGTTAATTGTTCAGAAAAAAAAGTAATAAAAAGTTTAAATAATTTAGAAAGACTAAAGTTAATTAAAATTTTAGATGATCAATACTATGTAGAAGAAAAAATATACGATTCTATTGCTAATGGAAATGGAATAATTAAATATAAGTCTGAATTTTTAGATAAGTTAGATATAACAAAAGGAATGATAAAACAAACTGAATTTGGCAAGGATTTTTTTGATGTATGTTGTAAATAATAATTTATTATTCTGAAAAGAAATTATTCTATTAGAATTAATTCTTTTCTTTTGGTTTTAACTGTGGATATGATAGGTCTAATGAGACTCCAATATAGACTAAGAATTAGGCTATATTGGACATGAAAATACCTTGGATTTTCATGAAAAGTAAATAAAATAGTTAGTATTGATTTAAGATAATAAATATTATATAATACTACATAGTTAAAGAGGTAATAGTATGAGGTTTAAAAGAATATATATAGAAATAACTAATGTATGCAATTTAAATTGTTCTTTTTGTAGTAGTTCAAACAAAATAAAAAGGGAAATGACTATTGAAGAATTTAAAGAAGTACTAAGTAAAATAAATAACTATACAGATTATATATATCTTCATGTAAAAGGAGAACCACTTACACACCATAACTTAGATAAAATACTAGATATCACAAAAGAATATAATAAAAAAGTATGTATTACTACCAATGGTGTGTTTCTAAAAGATAAATTACCCATATTAAAAAAATATGATAATATCTATCAAATAAATATATCTTTACATAGTGAAAATAATAAAAAGAACTATCTTGAGGATATCATATCTTCAGTAAATGAATTGTCTTCATATATAAGTTATCGCTTTTGGACATTAGATAATAATAAGATGGATAATAAAACCAAAGAATATATCAAAGTATTAAGAGAAGTCTATAATAAAGAAGAAATATATAATGGTATAAAACTAAAAGATAAAGTATATTTAAGTTTAGATAATAAATTTACTTGGCCAAGTATAAATAATGATTATTATAATGAAAGTGGTACTTGTCTAGGAGCCAAAACGCAGCTAGCCATATTATCTGATGGAACAGTTAGTATCTGCTGCCTAGATAGTGAAGGAGTATCAAATCTAGGTAATATTTATTTAAATACTATGGAAGATATACTAGGTAGTGATAAATATCAAAATATTCTAAAAGGTTTTAACGATCATAAAGTATATTTAGATATATGTAAGCATTGTTCATATAAAGAAAGATTTGATAAAAAATAGCAGATAAATTTGTAAAGAAAAAGTAAATAGCTAGTAAAAACTTTTTACTTTTTTTCTTTTGTGGTATACTATGTATAAGTGAGGTACAATATGTGTGGAATAAACGGAATAATAAGTAAAGAAAAAAACAAAGATAAATTAATAAAAGAAATGAATAAAAGAATAGTTCATCGTGGACCTGATGCCGAAGGCATATATGTAGATGATAATGTTGCTTTGGGTCAAAGAAGACTATCAATAATCGATCTTGCTGGTGGTAATCAGCCTATATACAATAAAGATAAAAGCATCTTAATAATATATAATGGTGAAGTATATAACTATAAAGAATTAAAAGAAGAACTAACTGAATATGAATTTCAAACAAACTCTGATACTGAAGTAATATTACATGGATATGAAAAGTGGGGTAAAGAATTACCAAAAAAATTAAGAGGTATGTTTGCCTATGCTATCTATGATAAGAATAAAAACGAAATATTTATATCTAGAGATCATTTTGGTATTAAGCCATTATACTATTATCAAAATAAAGATGTAATACTATTTGGTTCTGAAATAAAAAGTTTTTTAGCTCATCCTAAATTTAAAAAAGAATTAAATAAAGAGTTAATAGGACCATATCTAACATTTAGTTTTACTCCAACAGATGAAACATTCTTTAAAGATGTCTATAGATTACCTGGCGGTCATTCTATGACTATTAATGTTAAGACCAAGAAAATAAAAATAGAAAGATACTTTAAAGTAGAGTTTTCTAATACTAAAGAAAGTTTTGACGAAGTAGTAGAGGAGATCTCCAAAGTAATGGACGATTCAGTAAAACATCATTTAATAAGTGATGTTGAAGTAGGATCTTTCCTTTCTAGTGGTGTTGATTCTTCTTACTTAGTAAGTCTAGCAAGACCTGATAAAACTTATACTATTGGTTTTGATTTAGCTAAATATAGTGAAATAGAATATGCCAAAGACTTAACAGATAAATTAAAAATAAAGAATATTAGTGAAAAAATATCTAAAGAAGAATATATGAAAGCTATTCCTGATGTCTATTATCACATGGACGAACCAACAGCTGATGGCTGTGCAATAGCGGTATACTTCTTATCAAGGCTTGCCAGTAAAGATGTAAAAGTTGTATTATCAGGTGAAGGTGCCGACGAATTCTTCGGAGGCTATAATAGTTATGATGATAACTTCTATACTAAATTACCATTATTTATAAGAAAGACCCTTGCGGGTATTTGCAAAGTACTTCCTAAAAATAAAATAACTAGATATATAATAAGAAGAGGTATGTCACTTGAAGAATCTTATGTTAGTATAAATAGAACTTATTATGATGATGAATTAAAAGATGTACTTAAATATAAAGATTATATAAAAAATAAAGATATAACTAAAGAAGTATATGAAGAGTATAAAGACTATGATAAACTAAATAAAATGCTTGCAGTAGATATAAGATATTGGCTAAGTAATAATATTCTTACTATCGTAGATAGAATGACTATGGCTCACTCTATAGAATCTAGAGTACCATTTACTGATATAGATGTCTTTAAAATATCTAGTATATTACCAAAGAAATATAAAGTAAGTGAAGGTACTACTAAAGTAGCTTTAAGAGAGGCTGCTAAAAAGGTAATACCAAATGATGCTTACAAAAAGAAAAAACTAGGCTTTCCAGTACCAATTAGAGAATGGATAAGAGAAGATGACTTTTATAATGAAATAAAAAATACATTTAATACTGATATCTCTAAAGAGCTATTCAATAATGATTATTTAATGAAAATATTAGATGAACATAAAAATAGAGAAAAAGATAATTACCGTAGGATATGGGCTGTATATAGTTTCTTAAAATGGTATGAAGAATACTTTGTAAAAAGATAATAAAAAACTTCTTATTTTAAATTAAGTATGATATAATCTTATTAGGTAGAGGAGTGATTATTATCAAAAAGAAAATATTATTAATATTAGCAGTAATATTAGTTGGTTTTGGTACATTATATAGACCAGCTCTTGCAGATTCGGGTTGGGATTCAGATTATGATTCAGGAAGTAGTTGGGATTCCGGTAGTAGCTGGGACTCAGGTAGTGATTGGAGCTACAGTGATAGTTCATATAGTTCTAGCGGTGGTCCTGTCAGTGGTATATCATTATTAATAACCATTATCATAATTGTAATAGTAATTATAATAGTTTCTAAAAACAATAATGGAGGAAACAGTAGCGGTGGAAGTTCTAGCATATCAAGTAGTATAAATAGTTCTAATAATACAAGTAATTATAAAGATATTGATTTAGAAAAAATAAAGAGTATTGATAAAGATTTAAATATAAATGAATTCAAAACAAAAGTATTTAGAACATATAAAGATATTCAAACAGCATGGATGAATTTTGATACAGATACCATAAGAAAACTAACTACTGACGAAATATACAACATGTATAGTAGTCAATTAGAAACATTAAAATTAAAAAAACAGAGAAATATCATGAAAGATATTGAACTAATTGATGTCAAAATAATAGATATTCATAAAGAAAATGATGTTATCACAGTAGATGCATATTTAAATGTAAGATGTTATGATTATGTTATAAAAGATGCAACTGGAGAAGTAACTCGTGGAACAGATAAGGCTAAAATGAATATAAAATATAAATTATCATTTGTTAAATCAGCATCAAATAGTAAAACTATTGAGAAATGTCCTAACTGTGGTGCTCCAGTTAATATCGTAGGTTCCGCTACTTGCGAATACTGTGATAGCATTCTAGTAAAAGATGCTAGTGATTATGTAATGAGTAAAAAAGTATCTTTAGGACAAACTTTAGAAAGGTAGGACTATGGAAGATTTTAACGAGGCAATGTTTAAGACAAAAGTCGATAATATCTTTGTAAAATTATATACTTGTATCATGAAAGGTGATTTAACTGATGTTAGACACTTTCTAAGTAATGAACTATATAATAATTATACAGCCAAAATAAACGAATTAACTAGTCATAACAAAAGACAAATGTATGACGAAATTAATGTTAAAAACACCAGAGTTATAAGTAGAAAAATTTTAGAGGATAAAGAAATTGTTGATGTAGAACTAATATCCAGATATATGGATTATATAATTGACATAAATACTGGAAATCTTATATCTGGAGATGATACAAGAAGAATAGAAAAAAGAAATATATTAAGATTCGAGAAAAAATTAAATGCTAAAGATTTTGGTATTGTACGTAAATGTCCAGGATGTGGTGCTAGTATTGATGTTAATAATACTGGTAAGTGTGAGTATTGTGATACAATATTTAACCTAGATGATTATGATTATATCCTAGTATCAATAAGCACAAATTAAGTAATTAAAACAAAATGCTAAATTAAATAAGAGGAGGAAATAATATGGGATTAATAAAAGCATTTAGTACTTCAAAGTCTTCTGTTTTAGGAGATCAATTTAAGGAGTATGTAACTTGTCCAACAATGGAGAAAGGAGTACTAGTTCAAAGAGGAAGAGTAGAGCATGGTAATGGAAATACAAATCCTTCTGAAAACATAATATCTAATGGAAGTGTCATTGCAGTACCAGAAGGAACCGCAATGATGGTTGTAGAAAATGGAGCAATTTTAGAATTCTCTGCTGAACCAGGAACATACACTTTTGATAAAGGAACAGAGACTAGCATCTTTGAAGGTGGCTTTGGTAAAGGCTTAGTTGAAGCTATCAAAAAGATGGGTAAGAGAACAACATTTGGTGGTCAAACCGCTAATGACCAAAGAGTTTATTATATAAACTTACTTGCAATAACAGGTAATAAATTTGGTTCTCCACAACCAAGAAAGATAACTGACGATAAATATGGAATGCTTGAGGTAACATTCTTTGGTGAATACGCTATAAAAATAGATAATCCAACTGTACTAGTTCAAAATGTAATTGGTTCTAATGCTAAAGATACAATATACTATAGTGATATTCTTGAAGATCAATTTAAAACTAAGTTCGTTGAAAAATTAACACAAGCTATAACTGTTGTAATGAGAAAACACAAAATACCATTTGGTGATATTGGTATGTATAATACTGATATGGTAACAGAAATGAATAATCTATTACAAAGTGATTTAGTAGAAAAATATGGTGTTAAAATATCTGATATAGCAATCGCTGACATTAATTTAACTGATAAATCAATGGAAAGAGTATCAAAAATTGACGATGCTACAATATTCTCAAATGGTTCTCTTCAGTCAGGATTAATGGCCGAAGCAAGTGCTGAAGCAATGAAGAGTGCAGCTTCTAATAGTAACGGAGCAATGATGGGATTCATGGGAATGAATATGGCTCAAAATAGTGGTGCAACAATGATGGGAGCAGTTCAAAAGGAAGATTCAGTTTCAAAAGAAGAAAGAGAAATGCCAGAACCAGGAAGCCTATTCAAGAAAGAAGAACAAGAGCCAAAAGAAGAACCGGTAGAAGTAGTTAAAGAAGAACCAGTAGAGGAAGTAAAGGCAGAAGAAAGTAGCATAGGACCTAAGTTTTGTCCTAATTGCGGAACTCCCGCTAACGGAGGGAACTTCTGTACCAACTGTGGTAATAAACTAAGATAGTAAAAAAATTACTATCTTTTTAAATCTATATATTTATGATATAATACTTAAGAATTATTATATTAAAGAAAGAGATGATAAAATGACTGATATAGAAATAGCAAGAAGTATAAATCCTAAAAATATAACTGAAGTAGCCAAAGAACTTGGTATCGAAGATAAAATAGAATTATATGGTAATGATAAGGCTAAAATATCTTTAGATTTATTAAATAAAAAAAGAAATAGTAAATTAGTTTTAGTAACTGCAATTAATCCCACTCCAATGGGTGAGGGTAAAACTACTGTATCAATATCATTAAATGATGCATTATGTAAATTGGGTAAGAAAAGTATTTTAGCTCTAAGAGAACCATCACTAGGACCAGTATTTGGTATAAAAGGTGGGGCTACTGGTGGAGGATATGCCCAGGTAATACCAATGGAAGATATTAATCTTCATTTTACTGGAGATTTTCATGCTATAACTACTGCCAATAATTTATTATGTTCAGTAATAGATAATCATATTTATCAAGGTAATACTTTAAATATTGATAAGGTAATATTTAAAAGATGCTTAGATTTAAATGATAGACAGTTAAGAGTAATAAATACAGGACTATCAAAAGAAAAAAATACTAAAGAGAGAATGGATGGTTTCGATATAACTGCTGCTTCTGAAATAATGGCTATTCTATGTTTAAGTAAAGACTTAAACGACTTGAAGAGAAGACTTGGTAATATTGTAATTGGTTATGATAATAAAGGAAAAGAGATAACTGCTAGAATGTTAAAGGCTGATGGAGCAATGACTGTTTTACTAAAAGATGCTATAAAACCTAATTTAGTTCAAACACTTGAAGGTAATCCATGTATCATACATGGTGGGCCATTTGCCAATATCGCTCACGGATGTAATAGTGTAATAGCTACTAATATTGCTATGTCATTAGGAGATATAACTATAACTGAAGCCGGCTTTGGAGCGGATCTTGGAGCAGAAAAGTTCTTAGATATAAAATGCCGAAATATTAATACACATCCTGATACAGTAGTTCTAGTAGCTACAATTAGATCACTTAAATATCATGGAGGAATGCCTCAAGAAGATATAACCAAAGAAAGTATTGATTACTTAAAAAAAGGTATGAATAATTTATATAAACATATCCATAATCTAAAAGAAGTATATGGACTTAATGTAGTCGTAGCTATTAATAGATTCAGTACAGACACTGATAAAGAAATCAACTTTCTAGAGGAGCAGTTAAGCAAGATAGATGTAGATTATGCTGTTACTGATGGTTATTCATTAGGTAGTGATGGAAGTATAGATTTAGCAAGAAAAGTTTTAGATAATATTAATAAACCCAATAACTTTAATTATGTTTATGATATAAATGATAGTATTAAAGAAAAAATATACAAAGTATCTACCAAAATATATGGTGCTAAAGATGTAGAATATTCAGATGTAGCTTTAGAAAAACTATCATTACTAGAGGAATATAATAATATGCCAATATGTATTGCTAAAACACAGTATTCATTATCAGATGATCCTAAGAATTTAGATCCTAAAGAAGACTATAATATTCATGTGGCAGACCTAGTATTAAAGGCTGGAGCAGAGTTTATCGTAGTCTTAACTGGAGATATAATGACTATGCCAGGATTACCAAAAGTACCAAATAGCGAGAATATAGATATTATAGATGATGTAACTATAGGAATATTTTAGTATTCCTTTTCTTTATAAATGCTTTATTTTATTAAAATAATGTGCTAAAATACTAAAAGAAAGAAGGAAGAAGTATGAAAGTAGGAATATGTTCATTAGGATGTAAAGTTAATATATATGAAAGCGAATTAGTTACTAATATATTAAAAAATAATAATTATACAGTCGTGGATTTTGAAGATAAAGCAGATATATACATAATAAATACTTGTAGTGTAACTAATGAAAGTGATAAGAAAAGCAGAAAGATGATAAATAGGGCTAAAAAAAATAATCCAGATGCTATTATTATCGTAATGGGTTGTTATAGCCAGGTTAATGCTGAAGATATCGATGTCGATATTGTTTTAGGTAATAGAGATAAATCTAAAATAGTAGAAATAATTGAAGAATATATAAAAACAAAACAAAAGAAAAAAATAATATATGATTTAACTAAAGTAGATTTTGAAAAGATGGAAATAACTAACTTTGATAGTCATACTAGAGCTTTTGTTAAAATCCAAGATGGATGTAATGCCTTCTGTTCTTACTGCATAATACCATATGTAAGAGGAAGAGTAAGAAGTAAAGATCCTGAAGATGTTATTAATGAAGTGACAGCCCTAGTAGAAAAGGGTTATAAAGAAATAGTACTAACTGGTATTCATACAGGTAGATATGGAACTGATATAAATACTACCCTTGAAGAACTATTAAATAAATTAGTAAATATACCAAATATATATCGTATAAGATTATCTTCAATAGAAATAAATGAAATAACTCCTGGTATAAAAGAACTATTAAAAGAAAATAAAGTGATGGCTAAACATTTACATATACCATTGCAATCAGGATCTAATAAAATATTAAAACTTATGAATAGAAGATATAACAAAGAACAATTTCTATCTATGGTAGATAATTTAAGAGATATACCTGATATATCTTTAACTACTGATTTAATCGTCGGTTTTCCAAATGAAGGTGAAGAAGAATTTAATGAGACAATAGATACTCTAAAAGAAATAGGTTTTACTAAGATTCATACTTTTCCATATTCAAAAAGAAAAGGTACGCCAGCAGCCGTAATGGATAATCAAGTATCTCCAGAAGAAAAGAAAAAGAGAGTGCATAGAATATTAGATTTATCTAATAAGTACGAACATAATTTCTATGAAAGTAAGATAGGTAAGACTTATGATGGTGTAGTAGAGGTTCATTCTAATGGTACCACTATTGTTCACACCTCTAACTTTATACCAGTAATTATTAATGATGTAGTAGAAGAGGGAACTATAGTTAATGTTAAAATAGAAAAAGTAGAAGATTTAAAAGTATATGGAAGAATAGTTTAAAAGGAGAATAAATATGAGTGAAAACAAGTATGTATATCATGGAAGTCATATTCCTGATTTAAAAGTAATCAAACCACATAAGAGTACACATCAGCAAAACTGGGTATATGCCACATCTTCAAAGGCAGTAGCTACCATTTTCTTAAGTAACAAACATAGTGATTTATATTATTACTTAGGTGGTAATGACGAAGATAACAATCTTGTTCTCGTAGAAAGAAAAAAAGGTATGTTTAAGGATATATTTGATGTATCTGGTTCTATTTATAAACTAAGTTCTAAAAACTTTCTTAATGGTATTACAGGTTGGTCTATGGAAGTTGTAAGTAATAAAGAAGAGCAAGTACTTGAAGAAGAAAAAATAACAAATGTTTATGAAGAACTAATAAAATTTAATGACGAGGGAAAAATCAAATTATATTTATATCCTAGCAGACCTAGTTATATTCCTTTAGACAATAGTGATTTAATACCTAAAGTAATCAGATGGTCAAAGAAAGGATTAAAAATAGGAACTTTCTTTGATTTGTATCCAGAACTTACTGATAGGTTCTATGAAGAATTAGAAAAAACTAAATAGTATATGGAAGAATAGTTTAATATTCTTTCTTTTTTTCTCATATTATGTAATGACAATGTAATGAAAATGTATTGACTATAAATTAGAATTATGTTATTATTAATACGAGGAAAGGGAGCGTGAATTATGGATAATACTTCTAATACTACTAATTTAAATGTTAGAGTGGATTCAACCTTAAAGAAAGAATCAGATATGTTATTTAAAGATTTAGGTTTAAATATGAGTACTGCGATTAATATGTTTTTAACACAATGTGTAAAGACTTCCAGTATACCATTTAATATTTCAGAACCTAAACCAAGTAGACAACTGAAAAGAGCATTAAAAGAAGCAGAACGCATTGCTAAACACCCTGAAAGATATAAAGGATATCACGACATAGACCAAATGTTCAAGGATATTTTAGATGAAGATTGATTTTAAAATAGAAACAATACTCGAAGTTCATTCAACATCGGAATTTAAAAAACAATTAAAGAAACTTTATAAACAGGGTAAAGACATAAACAAATTGCGTCAGGTTATAGAAAAATTAGCTAATAAAGAAAAACTAGCTGAAAAGTATCAAAATCATATGCTAAATGATAGTAAAAAGTATAAAAATTGCGGAGAGTGTCATATAGAGCCAGATTGGTTACTAGTATATCAATATGTAGATAATGAACTTGTCTTATTACTTGTTACTACCGGTAGTCATAGTGAAATATTTTAAAACAGAATAAACCTAGAGTCAAAAAATATAGCTCTAGATTTTTAAATTAAACAATTTATGGGAATTTGTGTTAAATAATTGACATCAAAAAAGAGTAATGCTATAATTCATATAGTCAAGAAATTATGTACAAATACATAATATAAAAATGGAGGTTAAAATGATAAAATTACTAAAAAAACTAACTAAAAAAGATTGGCTTTTTGTATTTATAAGTGTACTCTTAATAGTATTTCAAGTATGGCTAGAATTAAAAATGCCAGATTACATGTCTAATATTACTCAGTTAGTTCAGACTAAAGGAGCAGACATAAAAGATATTTTAAGAGAGGGTTCTTATATGCTCCTATGTGCTCTAGGAAGTTTACTTAGTGCGGGAATAGTAGGATACTTTATCTCAGGAATAGCGGCTTCTTTCTCTTTTAATGTAAGAGAGGCAATATTTAAAAAAGTACTTAATCTAGATACTAGTGAAATAAAGAACTTTTCTACTAGTAGTCTAATAACAAGAACCACTAATGATATAACTCAGGTAGAAATGTTATTAGGAATGGGGCTTCAACTAATGATAAAGGCTCCAATTACTGCTGCTTGGGCTATTACTAAAATATTAGGTAAGAGTCTAGAGTGGAGTATGGCTACAGCGGTAGCAGTCATTATTCTAATTACTACTATTATAATTCTAATGATTATAGTTATGCCAAGATTTAAGATAGTTCAAAATCTTATTGATAAGATAAATTCAGTAACTAGAGAAAATTTAACTGGTATTAGAGTAGTAAGAGCATTTAATGCTGAAAAATATCAAGAAGATAAATTTAATAAAGTAAATAATGATTTAACCAATACACAAATGTTTAATCAAAAAGCATTTAATATTCTTAGTCCTGTGATGAATATAGTGATGCATACTCTAACATTATCTATCTATTTCATTGGAGCTCTTCTAATTGATAAGGCTTTAATGGGTGATAAAATCGTTTTATTCGGAGATATGATTGTCTTTTCATCATATGCTATGCAAGTAATAATGGCTTTCTTAATGCTTGCTATGATCTTTATGATGCTACCTCGTGCTAATGTATCTGCGAAAAGAATAAATGAAGTACTAGATACCGAAGTAACAATTGAAGATGGTAAAGTAACTAAGAATAAGAATGGTCTAAGAGGCACTGTTGAATTTAAAAATGTATCATTTAAATATCCAGATGCTGACGAATATATCTTAGAAAATATTAGTTTTACTGCTAATGAAGGAGATACTGTCGCTTTTATAGGCTCCACTGGTTCCGGTAAGAGTACACTAATAAACTTAATACCAAGATTCTATGATGTTACCGATGGTGAAATACTAGTAAATGGTATTAATGTTAAAGATTATAAAGAAGAATATTTACATAATATTGTAGGATATGTTCCCCAGAAGGCTGTTATGTTCTCTGGTACTGTTGAGTCAAATATTACTTATGGTAAGAGTATTTTAGGTAAACCCGATAAAAAGAAGGTTAATGAAGCATTAAAAGTATCGCAGGCTTATGAGTTTGTTTCAAAACTAGATAAGAAAGAAAAGAGTCATATAGCTCAAGGTGGAACCAATGTTTCAGGAGGACAAAAGCAAAGATTGTCAATTGCTAGAACTATTGCCAGAAGTCCTGAAATATATATATTTGACGATTCATTTAGTGCCTTAGACTATAAAACAGATTCAGTACTAAGAAAAGAATTAAAAAAATATACTAAAAAGGCTACTAGTCTAATCGTAGCACAAAGAATAGGAACAATTATGAATGCTGATAAAATAATTGTTTTAGATAAGGGTAAATGTGTTGGAATAGGTACTCATAGTGAACTTATGAAAACTTGCGAAGTATATAAAGAAATTGCCCTTTCACAAGTAACAAAGGAGGAACTAGAAAATGCATAACGAAAAAGAAGAAAAAAGAAATAATCCTCCAAGAGGGGGCCATGGTCCAATGAGAACCATTGAAAAACCAAAGAACTTTGGCATGGCTCTATCTAAACTACTTAAAAGTTTAAATGATTTTAAAGTATTAATAATAGTATCTCTAGTACTCGCTGGTCTATCAGCAGTTCTAGCCTTAGTATCCCCAGATAGATTATCTGATTTAACTGACGAGATATCTAAGGGATTAACTATTAATACTACCAACATGGAGAAACTACAAGATGATTTGTTAACTAATCTTAATGAAGAAACTTTCACGGGTATGCTAAATCTAAATATTAATGAAAGTACTATCTATAAAGTAAATACTGCTAGTATATCAGCTTTAGATAAAGAAATATTTAATAATACTATCAGTGCTATGACTAAAGAAAATGCTACTACTTCATTAGGAAAATTACCAGATAGTGTATTAGATATTATACTTGAAGATTCTACATATAATGATATATTAATAACTAAGGAAGATAAAATTAATCTACTTAAATCATTATCTAATTATAATAGTGAGACTAAAGATTATTCATTTATAACTAAACTTCCAGATAGTGTAAATAATATTTTATTTCCTAGTTCTACTATTGATAATATAGAAATAACTACTAAAGATAAAGTTGAATTTATTAGTAAGATGTCTACTTTAAAGAAAGATGCTTCAGTAAATGAAATATATAAAGTAGTAGAAACATTACCTAATAGTATTCAAAAATTAGTTAATCCAAAGATGAATGTTGAAAAAATAACTAAGATGGCTACTATATTATTAATTATATATGTAATAAGTGCTATATTTAGTTATCTTGAAGGTATATTTATGGTTAAAGTAGCTAATAACTATGCACGTAATTTAAGAAATAAAATATCATTAAAGATAAATAAACTACCACTTAAGTTCTTCGATCACAACCTATCAGGAGATATTTTATCTAGAGTAACTAATGATGTAGATACAATTGCTCAGTCATTAAATCAAAGTTTGTCTACTTTAGTATCTTCAATCACATTATTCTTAGGTTCTATTATTATGATGTTTGTAACTAACTATATACTAGCTATTACTGCTATTGTATCTAGTTTAATAGGATTTATACTAATGTTTATAATTCTTAATAAATCACAAAAATATTTTACCAAGAGACAAGAAGAACTAGGCAACTTAAATGGTTATATAGAAGAAGTATATTCTGGATTAAATGTTGTTAAAACTTGTAATGGAATAGAGGAGTCTACCAAAGAGTTTGATAAGTTAAATAAAAAACTATATACTTGTAATAGAAAGAGCCAGTTCTTATCAGGATTAATGCAGCCAATCATGGGCTTTGTTGGTAACTTTGGTTATGTTGCTGTATGTGTAGTAGGAGCCCTTCTAGTATCTAAAGATATTATATCATTTGGTACAATAGTAGCCTTCATAATTTATGTAAGACTATTTACTAATCCATTATCACAAATAGCTCAGTCTATGACTTCACTTCAGACAACAGCGGCGGCTAGTGAAAGAGTATTTGATTTTCTAGAGGAAAAAGAAATGTCTAAAGAGACAAATATTACTAAGAAATTAGATAAGAATAAAGTAAAAGGAAAAATAGAGTTTAAAAATGTTAAGTTTGGCTATGATGAAGATAAAATTATCATTAAAGACTTTACTGCCACTGCAAAACCTGGTCAAAAGATAGCCATTGTAGGCCCAACAGGAGCGGGTAAAACTACTATGGTAAACTTGCTTATGAAGTTCTATGAAATAAATTCTGGTGATATTAAGATTGATGGTGTATCTATTAAAGATTTAACTAGAGAAAATATTCATGATTTATTTACTATGGTACTTCAAGATACTTGGTTATTTAATGGTACTGTTAAAGAAAATATTGTTTATAATAGAAAGAATATTAGTGATAAGAAAGTAAAAGAAGTATGCAAAGTAGTAGGAGTGGATCATTTTATTAAGACATTACCTAATGGTTATGATAGCGAAATATCTGATACTGATTCTATTTCAGCAGGACAAAGACAGTTACTTACTATTGCTCGTGGTATGATTGAGAATGCTCCTTTCTTAATTTTAGATGAAGCTACATCTAATGTAGATACTAGAACTGAAGAATTGGTACAAAAGGCTATGGATAAGTTAATGGAGAATAAGACTTCATTTATTATAGCTCATAGATTATCTACTATTAGAAATGCTGATTTGATATTGGTTATGAAAGATGGTAATATTATTGAGACTGGTAATCATAATAAACTTATGAAAGAGAATGGTTTCTATGCTAGTTTGTATAATTCTCAGTTTGAAAGTTTAAAATAGTTATTTGTTATCCTCTTAAGCCTAGGTCTTAAGAGGCAAAAGAGAGCCTTATAATAAGTCTCTCTTTTGAATATTTTGGTTATAAAATATCTAGTTTTATTTTAATATTTATAGTATAATCTTAATATGAGTTCTTGCAAAATACTAGAATAATAAATATAAATATTAGAGAAAGAAGGAATAATATATGATATATTTAGATAATAGTGCTACTACTATGGTAGATGATAGAGTACTAGAGACATTTAATAAAGTATGTAAAAACTATCCAGGTAATTCTAATTCATTACATAGTCTAGGAATAAAATCAAAAGAACTAGAAGAGTACGCTACTGAAAAAATAAGTAATTTATTAGGAGTAAAACCTAGTGAAGTAATATATACTTCAGGAGCTTCTGAATCAAATAATACAGTATTAAAAGGTGTAGCTTCTAAATATAAAAACCGTGGTAATCATATAATTACTACCCCTCTAGAACATTCATCAGTATTAGAAACTTGTAAATATCTAGAAAGCAAAGGCTTTGTTATTGACTATGTTAAAATAAAAGATAATGGTCTAATAGATATTGAAGATTTAGAAAGATTATTAACAGATAATACTATTTTAGTTTCAGTAGCCTATGTTGATAGTGAACTAGGTATAAAACAAGATATAGATACTATTGGTAAGATAGTAAAAAAATACCCTAAGTGTTATTTTCATGTTGATGCTACTCAGGCTATTGGTAAGATAAAAGTAGATCCTACTAATATAGATTTTATTAGTATGTCAGCTCATAAAATATTTGGCCTAAAAGGAATCGGACTATTAATAAAAAAAGATAATATTGTTATTGATAATTTAATTCATGGAGGAAAGAGTACTACCATTTATCGTAGCGGTACTCCAGCATTACCATTAATATGTAGTCTTATGAAAGCCTTAGAATTAGTTATTCCAAATATAGATAAGAATTATGAATACGTATCATTACTAAGTAATAAAATAAAAGATAATCTAGAGAAGTATGATAATATTCATATAAATAGTACTGAAAATAGTATTCCATATATTATTAATTTTAGTGTAATAGGAGTAAAACCAGAGACATTTATTCATACTATGGAAGAAGAAAATATTTATTTATCCACTAGAAGTGCCTGCTCTACTAGTGATATGTCATTATCTGTAGATAGCATATATCATAATAGAGAAATATCTATGAGTAGTATAAGAATAAGCTTAAGTTATAAAAATACTGAAGAAGAGATAGATAAGTTTATTGAAGTATTTGATAAAATATATAACAAATTAGTGTTTAAAAAATAAAACATTGTTACATAATAAAATTAGAAGTAAAGAAGTTTTTAATTAGGTAGAAGTACTTAAAACAAAGACTTCTTTTCTTTATTTAAATTCAATATTTTTATTATAATTAATATCATATAATTGACAAAAGATAAAAACCTGTTATAATAGTAAACCATCAGGTGGTTTGTTAGGAGGATTTATGAGTAAGAATAAAAAACTAATATTAACAATAATTCTTATTTTAGTAGCTATATTATTATTCATAGGAATATATCTATACAAATCAAACAGAAAAAAATCATATTACTTAAATATAGATATTGAAACAAATAATAATGTTAACAATCCTATTAATTATGAAGAAGTTATCAATAATTTGATAGAGGAATATAATAATAAAGACATTAAAGGTATTCTAGAAATAGATAATACAGATTACATTGTACCAATATTACAAGGTAGTGATAATGATTATTACCTAAATCATGATGCCTATGGAAATAGAAATGGTATGGGATCTATCTATTTAGATTATAGAGTAGATATCGATACCAGTAAAAAATTATTAATTTATGGTCATAATTCTTCAACTATTGATATGCCATTTAAAATACTTGAAGAATTCTATGATAAAGATTATTACGATAATCACAAATATATGTGGATAACCACAAGTACTACAAAAAAGAAGTATGAAATATTTTCTGTCTATGTAGAACCAAAAGATTTTTCTTACATGAATGTTAACTTTGCGAGTGATAAAGATTATCTTGAACACATAACAAAGTTAAAAGAAAAATCAATGTATGATACTGGAATAGAAGTAAGTTCAGAAGACGAGATATTGATACTTCAAACATGTAGTACACATAAAGATTATAGTAATTATCAAAGAAAATATTTATTAATAATATTAAGGAGGGTTTAATTAATGAAAAAAGGTTTACAAAAGTTTACTAAAATATTAGTACTAATAGCAATGATTTTTTCAGACTTAATGACACCGATTAGTGTATTAGCAGATCAAATATCTGAGAGTACTCCTAATAAAGGTGATGTTGGTATTAATGGTGAAGTAACAAATAATGGCAATGAAGCTACTGTTAGTGTTGGCTCCATAGAAAGCAATGGCGGAGTAAAAGTTACTAAAACAGTTAGTAAGACAGACACTGAAGGTAAATACAAAATTGATTTTAAAATAGAAGGAAAGGATGTTAAAACAGCTACTAAGGTTACTAAGCCAGTATATGTAGTAATGGTATTTGATACTTCTGGTAGTATGATATGTGATAGCAGCCATCGAGACGAGAGAAAAAATGGATATTCTTACATTTCACAAAGAAATTGGAACGTACACTATACTGCTGCTGATGGAGTAGGAATAACTTGTTTAGACACTTATGGTCAATACAAAGAAGATTCTTTAATTAAGGATAAATGGGAAAATGCAGTTAATGGAGCAATTAGTTTTTCTGAAAGCCTAGCTAATTTAGAAAATACCAATATATCCTTAGTTACATTTGCTGGTGAAGCTAGTACTGCTACAGACTTCAAACATGCTAGTTTAGAAGCTAAAGATTTCGGTCATCCTGAAGGAAGTACAAATCTAGCAGCAGGTATAAGTAATGCAGTTACTAAGTTAGATAGCATAACAGATCAAGACGCACAAAAATATATCGTAGTAATTGGTGATGGTACTCCAACTGTAGGAGGTAGTCCAATAACTAAAGCCTATGAAGCTAAAAACGAAAAAGGAATAAATATCTTTTCTATAGGCTATGGTATAGAAAATGATACTAGTGCTCAAGATGTTCTTAAACGTATCTCTTCTAATACTACAATAACTAGAGATAGATATGATTATAAATATACATACGAAGATAAAGGCTTTTATAAAGAAGCAAGTTCAGCAGGTATATCTGATAGCTTTAAAACAATATTCGAAGAAATAAGTACTGCCAATGCAGGAACTAATGCTGTATTAACAGATAACTTAGGTGGAAAATTCACCTTAACTACTGATAATGCTGCTAGAAGTTATGTTAGTGATCCTATTGCCAATATAACAGAAGAAGGTACAACATTATCTTTCTATGTAGATATTGATAAAGATGCTGCAACAGGTTGGTATAACACAAATGAAGGATTTGAATTAAAATATACTGACGCTAATGGTGAAGAAAAAACATTAACTTGCGATCAAAATCCACAAGTATATTGGGTGCAAAATACTTATGATTACGTTGTTAATTATTATAAAGATAGTTTTAATGATAATAATAAAATAGCAAGTGAAACAAGAAAAGCACCTACTGGAACAATTATTAATGAAAGTAATGTAGAAAGAGATAAATATCTTCCAGAAGGATATGAATTTAATACAATTGATCCTACAAGCATTACTATAACTAATGATGGTGAAGTTAAAGTAATAAATATCCTATATACAATAAAAAAATTTAATTACGTAGTAAATTATTACTATGACGAAGTTTTAGATAATACTATAAATGAAACAGATATTCCTTATGGAACAAGAGTTAATTCACAAGATTATTATCTAGAAGAAAATAAAATAAAAGAAGGTTATATTTTAGATACAGTAAAATCAGATAATTCTAGTTATACTATTGTTGATAATACTGTAGTAATAAATATTTATTATAAGAAGAATAGTTATGAGTATTCAGTTAATTACTTCTTTAATAACGAAAAAGGATTTACTAATAATAGTGAAGCTATTTATGGAGATAAGATTACAGCTAGAAGTAAATGGCTTACTAACGAAGAATTAAATGCTAAGGGTAAAAATGATTATTTCTTAGATCCAAATAAAACTGAAGAAAACAATTCAGAAATTACTATAGGTACAGATTCAAGCAAGAATGTATTAGATATATACTATATTAATACAAACTTTGATAATATCACTGAAACTATATCTAAGACTACAAGTACTACTAAAGTAATTAGTTCTAATGATAAAGTAAGTTATACAGTAAATTATAATACACAAATAAATAATGTAAGAAATGGTGATACTATAACAGTAACTATTACTGATACATTACCTGGTACTATTATTGAAAGTGAAAGCACATTAAATGGTGGAGTATATACTAGTAATGGGGAAAAAAGTACTATCACTTGGACAAAGACTTATAGTATAACTGAGTATCAAAGTGTTTATACAGTAAGCGAAAGAATAAATTATACTGTAAAATATCAAGATTACTTAAGTAAAAATGGAAGTAACTTAATCAATACAGTTTATGGAAATACTACTGTGTCACATGAAAATGTAGAAGATAAGATAACTTCTGGTAAAGAAGACACTGCTACAGTACCAGTAGAAATTAAAGGTACAGTAACTGTATACTTTAAAGATGAACAAGGAAATGATATTGCAAATAAACAAGAATTAGGTGAGAAATTAGCAGGTACACCTTATGAAACAAGTGCAAAAGAAATAACAGGTTATACACTAAAAGAAGAACCTACTAATAAAGATGGTAACTACATTGAAGGCAATATTAATGTAATATACTATTACACTAAGAATGATGGAAATATTACTGAAAATGAATTAGTTAAAGAAGGAACTGAATTCGTAAGCAACATCAATGATACATTTAACTATAAACTTAAATATACTGGTAAAGTAGAAGAGTATGTTGGTAAAGCCACTTTAACTATTACTGATATATTACCATTAAAAGGTACTATAGTATCAAAAGATAATAGATGTACATTCGAAAATAATACCATTATATGTATTGCAGAATATACAGTAAATGGAACTTTAGAAATAAATGAAGAATTTAATTTCCAAGTAAAATATTCTGATATAAAAGAAGATAAAATAATAAATAGTGCTACTGCTAAACTAGTTTTAGAAAATAAAGAAGAAGAAACTACTGATGAAACAGAAACAGAAGTATACAAAGGAACAGTAGTAGCTACTTACAAAACAGTTGAAGGAGTAACATTAAGTGATGATGTAACTACAACTTCATTAGCAGGAACTAATTATACTACTGAAACTAAATCATTCTATGGATATACATTAAGAGAAATACCATCTAATAAAGAAGGAACTTACATTGCTAATGAAACAATTCAAGTAGATTATGTATATATAAAGAATGAAGGAACAGTAACTGAAAACAAAGTAAATAAAGTACAAAATAACACTATTACTGATATTAATTCAGAATACAATTATGTATTAAGTTATACTGGTAAAGTAGAAGATTATGTAGGAGAAGTAACTCTTGAACTTACTGATACATTACCATATAATGCTGAAATAATATCAAAAGATAATAAATGTGTAGTAAATGGAAGAACAATAGTATGTACTGATGTATATACAGTTGATAAAGAACATCAAGTAATAAATGCTGCGTTTAACATTGTATTAAGATACACTAATGTTGGAAGTGAAGTTAAAAACATTGTTAATTCAAAATTAATATATGGAAATAAAAATGTAACTGATAAAGATGAAGTAATAGATGTTGTTCCTAGCGGAACAGTAGTAGCTACTTACAAAACTGATAAAGGAGTTACACTAAGTAATAATGTAACAACCACAGATTTAGTAGGTAAAGAATATACTACTGAAACTAAATCATTCTATGGATATACATTAACAAAAGTACCAACTAATAAAGAAGGAACTTATGTAGCTAATGAAACAATTCAAGTAGATTATGTATATACAAAAAATATAGGTACTTCTGAAGAAGAACTAAATAAGGATGGTATAGAATTAGTAGGATCAATTACTGATGCCTTTGATTATACAATTACTTATAATACAGAAATTAAAGATTATGTAGGTAAAGCAACACTTACAATTACTGATATTCTTCCATTTGAAATAGATGCAGAAAAATCAGAAATTAGTAATAATTGTAAATATATTAAAGAAAATAATACAATATTATGTAAATATGAAATGGATAATACTCCTATTACAATAAATATTGGTAATATCAATATTAATAATAATGGACAAATTGAGAATATTAATAAAAATATTATATTTAATATTGAAGAAAACTTTAAATTATACTACATTAATGTAGATAAGAAAGAAGTAACAAATAAAGCAACTGCAGAAATAACATATGAAAATATTACTAAGACTACTGATGACGAACATACTACAGAAGTTGAAGAGGGAACAGTAATAGTAAATTATGTTACTAAAGACGGAGAAAAATTAACTGATAGTATTACTCTTACAGGCCCTGTAGGAACTACATATGAAACAGTTAAGAAAGAATTTGATAAATATAGCTTTATTGAAGTTAAAGGCGAGGTAGAAGGAACTTATACTAAAGGACAAAAAGAAGTTACTTATGTATATGACTTAACTATTCTTCCACCACAAACTGGAGTAGAAACAAATATGTTTATGTATGTTAATTATATATTTGCATTAATTGCTCTAGCAGTAGCCTTTAGAACATATACCGCTATAAAGAACAATTAATAAAATACTAAAAAGACTTGAGTAAAATCAAGTTTTTTTTCATAATTATATTGATAAAAGTATAAAACTATGATATCATTTATACGTAAGGTAAATAGATATAATTTATGTATAAGAACTATAAATTATGTAA
>OIYY01000248.1_pt1 | contig 41267 bp, 39 predicted proteins | sample 1588341 | NCBI WGS metagenome assembly OIYY01 (sample SAMN03283287) | human gut metagenome | biome: human-associated habitat; material: feces | host: Homo sapiens | place: Peru | collected 2012 | reverse complement strand
AATTTCCCAATCTTACTAATCTTTAGTGCCTGATTCTAAAATCAGGTATTTTTTTATGTTTTAACCATTTCACAATAAGGTAGTTCAGTAAATCCTTGTTTTTTATATACATGGCAGGCATGAGAGTTTTCTTTTTCAACTTCTAATCTAAAAATAGAATCTTGATGTAAAGCTTCCGCATATTTAATAAATTGTGGAACTATTTTATGTCCTCTAAATTCCGGTTTCAAATATAAATCCTCAAACCAAATACAAGATTTTCCAAACTCGGTAGAAAAACTTTTTGCAAGCATTGCATAACCTAAAATAACTTCGTCAGAAGTAAAAACATAACCTTCAAGATATGGCGAATCATTAGTGCATGCTTCAAAATCTGCATTAAATATTTCATCGCTACCATTTGTAAAAACAGCTTCTGAAGAATAAAAAGTTTTCATCATAGAAATAACTTCAACTTTATCTTCAAATTTCATTTTTCGTATATTAATATTCATGTTATTATTCTAATATATGTTGTAAGACTTTACAAGTCGAGGGGTTTAGTTTGGGAAGAATTGTTCAACTATCAAAAAATGTCATTAACCAAATTGCAGCGGGAGAAGTTATTGAACGTCCGTTTTCAGTTGTAAAAGAGTTGGTTGAAAATTCAGTAGACGCAGGTGCGACAAGAATTAGTATAGAAGTTTCTAATGAGTGCAGAAATCTACGTGTAGCGGATAACGGCTCGGGAATTCACCCTGATGATATTTTGTTAGCATTTTCTAAACACGCAACAAGTAAAATTTTAACCGGTGATGACTTGTATGCAGTTAAAACGATGGGCTTTAGAGGCGAAGCTTTAGCAAGTATTATTTCAATTTCAAAATTGACTTGTATAACAAGAACAAAAGACTTTGATTATGGAACAAAAGTTGAGTGTGAAAATTCGGAAGTTAAAAAAGCTCAAACAGGTTGTGCAATAGGCACAATTATGGATATCAAGGATTTGTTCTATAATCTTCCTGCAAGGTTAAAGTTCTTAAAATCTCCAAAAACGGAATTTGCTTACATAAACGAACTTATTCAGTCATTAGCTTTGACTCATCCTGATGTTGCATTTGAGCTTAAAAATAACGGTAAAACAACCCTAAAAACGACAGGACAAAATGATTTAGGACAAACTGTAAAAGAAGTTTTTTCTGATGAAGTTCTCAAGAATTTACGTCCAGTTCTTAAAACAGATAGAATTTCTAACCTTAAAATATCAGGATTAATAAGCACTCCAGACTATACGAGAGCAAGCAAAAAAGATTATTATATGTACGTAAATTCACGTATCGTAAAATGTCCGATTTTTCAAAAATCAATTGATATGGCGTACAAAAATTTGATAGGTTCAAGATATCCGTTTATTATTTTGAATTTGGAAATACCGCCTGAGGATGTGGATGTAAATGTTCACCCGACAAAAAAAGAAGTTCGATATAAAAATCCTAATCAGATTTTTAATTTTATTCATTCAGCAATAGATATGGCACTTTCAGGCTATGTAGAAAAAGAACAACCACAAGTAACAGAAGAACAAGTTGCAAATGAGGTTCAAGAAGAAGTACAGCAATTGCAGGTTGTAAATCAGGTGCGTATACCAAGTTTTCAACCTAAATCTTCTGATGATGTTTACATTAGCGATAAACAGAATATCGGTTATGTTTTTGAAAATACACAAAATAAGAATATTGAGGATATACCTCAAAAAAGCGTTGTAAGAGAATTTTCAAAATCTGAACAGGCAAATTTTGTTGCTTCCAGCGTTCCTGAAGTAGAGGATATTATTATCGGTCAATACAAAAAAACATATATTCTGATTGAAAAAGAAGAAGGATTGGAAATTGTCGATCAGCATATTGCTGAAGAACGATATATTTATGAAAAGCTCAAGAATTCAAAAAACATTGACTGCCAACTTTTGTTTATTTCTGACGTATTAGAAGTTTCTCCAAGTGATAAAGAGCTTTTGGAGCATAATAGAGATAAATTAGAAAAATTTGGTTATGGGATAGAATTTATGTCAGACCATGAAGTAATTTTCAAAAAAGTTCCGCAATTACTCTCAAGGGTTTCGCCGAAAGAAATTTTAGCGGATATTTTAGAAAATATTTCAGGTGATATTGATAATATGGAAGAAAAGATTTTGATTACAACTTCTTGTAAATCAGCAGTAAAAGCAAACACATATTTGAATATGTTTCAGATGCAAGAAATTATCAGAAATTGGCGAAAATGCGAAAAACCTTTTACCTGTCCTCATGGCAGACCGATTTCGCATATAATTGATCATAAAGATATTGCTAAATTCTTTCAACGCACTAAATAATATGTAACAATTTCTTTACAAATAGACAACTTTTTTACTTAAGCTGTTTTTATATAGGCATAATAAGTGTAGTAATAAATTTATGAAAGAAGGTAAAAATGGACCCAATTAAAAATGCAGGCGTAAATGATTATGCTATGACAATGCCACAACAAAATAACGTGCAACAAACTCCGGAAGAAGATTACTCTTCAATGCCAATGGTTTATGATCCTGAGGTAGAAGATAAGAAGAAAGCATCTTCTAATATGTTAGGGATGACAGCATTAGGAATATTAGCACTTGGTGGCTTGGCTTATGGCGCAGTAAAAGGACATCAAGCCGGAAAGTTGGATACGAAAATTAAAGATTTAACAAAAGAAAAAGAAACCATTCAAACAGAACTTAATGAAGTTAAAAATAAATTAACCGAATTAGAAAATAAAAAACCTGAAAATAAAACTTTATGGCAAAAGATAAAAGGTTGGTTTAAAAAAGATAAAAAAGTAGAAGAAAAGAAAGAAGTTAAACCAGCTGAAGGCGAAGCGAAAGCCGAAGGTGCAGAAAAAGCTGAAGAAACTAAATAATTAATTGAGTCTAAGTTATAAAAAAAACACGCAAAGATAACTACTTTGCGTGTTTTTTATTTAATATGAATAATTAAATTTTTCTTTTTCTTCTTATTTCTGTTATAATTTATTTGAGCTTATGAAAGATTTTTTTAGAAATTTAATTTATCAATTAAGAAACATGAAATTGCTTGATAAGTACATCTTGAAGCAAGTTATCGAGATGTTTATTATGGGCGTTTTGGTATTTACTTCTATTATTTTTGCATCCGATACTTTCATAACTCTGATTAAACAAATTTCAATGTACGGAATTCCATTTAAGATTGCATTTCTGATTATTATTTTACACTTACCTGCGGTTTTTGTCATGACAATTCCAATGGGTGTATTGTTAGCAACAGTTATGACGCTTAACGGCTTAAGCTTGAGTTCTGAAATTACCGTAATGCGAGCTTGCGGAATTGGTTTAAATCGTATCGCAAAACCTATTTTTGTTTTCGCAATAGTTATGGCATGCGTAAGTTTTATTCTTAATGAAACCGTAGTTCCTGTTATGACAAAACAGTCTACAGATTTAGCTTTATATGCATTTAGTAAAAAGAATATTCCGGAAGGTAAGCATAATTTTACGTTTAAAGAAGTTAAAGATGGCGGTTTGCTAAAACGTTTATTTTATGTTGGCGATTGCACAAACAAGCAATTACATAACATTACGGTTTTGGATGCTTCAAAAGAAGGTACAATTCAAATTCTGCAAGCAAGACAAGGTGCAACTACCGCCGAAGGTTGGGAATTCCAAAAGGGTGCAATCTATACGGTGACAAACAGTGGCAAAACTCTTGATACAACTTTGTTCGAAGATTCGACTCTTAAATTTGGTATGGATTTATCTAAAGAAATGAACAGAAACTTGGCTAACGAATATAATTTTGTTCAGTTGTGCAAATTCTTAACTAAATCAGACATAGAAAACAAACACATCTTAAAAATTAGTTTGTTTGATAAAATCGCACTTCCTTTGACAACGATTGTACTTGTATTAATTGGTGTACCGCTTGCAATTACTCCACCAAGAGTCCGCTATAACAGAGGCTTCTTATTCAGTATTTTGATTATTTTTGCATATTATTTAATTAGAGCATTGTCTATTTCATTTGGGGAAGCAGGTTCACTAGCTCCTGTATTAGCAGCATTTATGCCAAATATAATACTTTCAATAATCGGTGTTGGATTATATTACAGAAAAGTATTTACGATTTGCTAGGCGGAGTTGCTTATGGAACTTTTGATTGGCACAGTTGTAATCGGATTGATTTATTGCTTTTTTATATATCCGATTCCTGCAATTATAATTTCTGTTATCGGGATTGTGTGCTATTTGATTTATATTAATATACGCAAAAATGCGCACACCCCGGATGAAGAAATGGTACGTCAAATTGCGTTAAGCTCTGCGCAAATTTATTTATCACCTTATACAGATATTTGGAAAAATTTAAAACTTTCCAATAAAAATTGTTCGCTATCTCTTGGAGCTGATGGAGTTACAATCACTTGCAGAGAAAAATTTGGGAATTACCGAACCTTTAGAATCGTATCTTCAAAAGTGCACAACCAGGTTGATGTTTGGAATTTGTTTTGCAGAAACTTTGACCACACAAAAACATATGATGGACTTAAAGATGACTGCAGGCTATATCAACTGACAATAATAGAAAAACAAAGCAGTATTCAAACCGTATTTTTAAAAAATGAAAATACGGCGAGTAGCATGAAACTAAAAGAAAAAACAGATATAAATAATGCTTCCGAAGTTGAAATAACTGCACTTCCCGGGATTAGTATCGTTATGGCAAAAAAGCTTATTAAAAAGCGTGAAGAAATTGGCGGATTTAAAAATACTCACGAAGTGTTTTTATATTTGAAACTTAAACCCCATATGGAAAATCAATTAAAAGATTTGATTTGTGTTAATAAAATGCAAGGTTCGGTTAAAATTGAAAAATACCAAGAAAGACATGTGGATTTATGAAACTTCGCGTTTTTAATATTTTAAAAAATACAAAAGTTGAAGGACCTGAAACTCGTTATTGTATTTGGGTACAAGGTTGCTCAAGACACTGCAGAGGTTGTCAAGCTGTTCATACGTGGTCACATTCGGGCGGTATTTTGTACGATGTCAATGACATTATTTCTGACATAAAAAAACAAAAGAATATTGAGGGTGTGACGTTTTTAGGCGGTGAACCTTTTGAGCAGGCAGAAGCTTTGGGAATTATTGCTAAAGCAGTAAAAGAAACGGGGCTTGGAGTTTTATGCTTTACTGGCGGACTGTTTGAAGAATTGCAACTTATAGATGAAAATAAAACACTACTGGAGAATATTGATTTATTGATTGATGGGGCGTTTGAAGCAGATAAGATAGATTATTCTCGTCCTTGGTGCGGTTCTAGCAATCAACGTTATCATTTCTTAACGAACAGATACAATGAAGATATTTTAAAGAAATACACAAATAAAGTTGAAATTAATATTTCCAAAAACGGTACGATTTTTATGAATGGCATGGGTGATTTTGAAAAAATAGTCAAAAAATTAGATTTTTCGTAAAAAAAACAACATTTATTAAGTTTTGTAAAGTGTTATATCCTCCTATTTTCGGCATTAAGTATAACTTATCTACAACTAAAGTATAAAATTTTCAAAAAACATTAAAGTTTTTAAAATTTATGCCGTTATACATGACATAAGAAGATTTTTATTTTGTAGGAAGGAATATTATGACAGATAAAGAAGAATTAGGTGCATCACTCTTCAGCCGCTCAATCGACTTGATGGAAGATGATCCGCTTGAAGAAATTTTTGCTCTAAACTTGGGCGACTTCATTTCCGAGTACCTAATATCAGAAGATTTGGCTAATAAAATCGGCAAGGATGTCAAAGATAAAACAACCAAACTTAAATCACAACTAAAAGAGCTTGTGTCTATTTATTCTCTTGATAACACGCTTTGTGTTTTAGGCTTTAACTCTCAGGATGAGTATGTTGTTTATAATTCTATTGCAAAAACGTTGACTCAAATTCTTGATGTTGATGCATGTCATATTTACCTGACAAAAGAATTCACAAAAGGTTTGAATATCGAAAACAAGATTTTAGGACTTGCAGGCTCTTCAATAGAATTTGATGAAGATATTTATGCAAAGAAATTGAGCTATGCAGAGGACGACAAATCAATCATTGTTAAAGCATTCAAGACTCTTGAAACAGTGCAAATTAAAGATATCACAAATATTGATAACTTTACTCCAAAATATGAGTTGAAGGAATTTGACGTTAAATCATTGGCGGTTGTTCCGATGCACAACAATGCGCATGTAGTTGGTGTAATTGTAATTGAAAACTACAAAGAAAAGACTATTAAACGTGCTTATATGAATCTTCTTGAAACAATTGGACGTTTGTTTGGTACATCAATGCACTTGCAAAAAACAATTGATGAAACAAACGCTTTGATTGCCTCAGAAGATGTTATGGCAGAAGAATTGCAACACCAAAGAGCAGAATTAACTGCACTTATCGGTGACTTAGGAGTTCAGCAACAAGCGTTTGTTGAAAGATTGGCAAAAGCGGTTGACGAAAAAGGTCAATACAAAGTTGCACACTCTCAAAACACAGCCGAGCTTTCTCGCAAACTTTGTCGCCAACTTGGTTTAAATGAAAAAACAACTGATTTGGTTTATTACGCAGGTCTGTTACAGAATATCGGTAAAATTACTCTTCCTGAATCTTTGTTCACAAACAAAGGTAAACTTTCAAAAGAAGAATGGGAAAAATTGCAAAACCATCCGAATGTTGGTGTAAACTTGCTTATGAATATTAATTTCTTGTCAGAAGTTATTCCTTATATTCATTACCACAAAGAACGTTGGGATGGCGGTGGTGAGCCTGAAGGTTTGAAAGGCAATTCTATTCCATTTGGTTCAAGAATCATTGCAGTTGCAGATGCTTATACAGCTATGACATCTGACCGTTCTTATAGAAAAGCCATGGATAAAGATGAAGCTTTAGCGGTGATTAAATCAGAAGCAGGTATCAAATGGGATCCTGTTGTTGTAAATGCTTTATTTCAAGTTGTAAACGGTTAAAAATACTTGTACCCCGCCGTTAATGACTAATAAAGCCGGTAGTGTTCAAACTTTCAAACAATTTAACACCTGATATTTCTTTTTAAACAATTTTTGGCATAATTAATCGCATCAAGTTCCTTGAAGAAAACATGTTTTTCGCCCAGTTGTGATACTATTTGGTGTTCTTCTAGTTGCTTAAATACAGCATCTGAATTTAAAACCAAAAGAGTTTTGATTCCTTGTGCTTTTAACCTTATAATAATATCTTCCAACGCAAAAATTGCAGAAATATCCAGTTTTGCATCGGATGAGTAATCCAAAATCAAATACTTCGTTCCCCAAATATCTTCAAATTGTGAAACCAGTTGTGTAGCTGAACCGAAGAAAAATTGTCCGTCAATGTGCACAACTCGGATTTTATGTTTGTAATCTTTATCCAAATGTTTTTCTAATTTAGCGATATCTTTATCATAAACCGTCTTGTGTACAAGTTTTGCACTATCAGCAGATCTTTTCGCATAAAGAAGTGCTGCACACGTTATACCTGCTCCAACAGCAACAATAAGGTTATAAAATACGGTCAAAATAAAGACCAAGCATAGAACGTACAAATCGTCCTTCGGTGCGAATTTGATTACTTTAAGAAGTTTAACATCAATAATATCATAGCCGATTTTAATTAAAATCCCTGCCAATACTGCAAGCGGGATTTGGGCTACAAATTCGGATAATTGAAACAATAAAAACAGTAAAATTAATGGATTGATAACTGCCGTTATTCTTGTTGTAGAGCCTGTATTTATTGCGGCAACCGTTCGCATTGTAGCTGCTGAACCCGGAAGTGCGCCTGATAATGCGCAAACAATATTCCCAAAACCTTGTCCCAAAAGCATATTGCGAGAAGATGTTTTTGTTTTTATTAAAGAATCTGCAACAAGCACTGTTAGCAAACTTTCCGCGGATAAAACAATTGCTAAAGTTACAGCATAATGAAAATATGTGATAACCTCGTGTAAACCTGCTTTTGGAAGCGTTAAAGCAGGCATATTTAAAGAAATTTCAGAAATTCTTTCTACATTTAATCCCATCTTTATTGATACTAAAGTACAAATTACAAGTGCAATCGCTTGAGAAGGGATTATTTTATTAAATCTTTTTGGGACCGCAAACACAATCGCAAGCGTCAAACTACCGATTAGCAGTGCATCTGTATTTATGTTGTGCAAGTTATGAAAAAACGCGCCGATACTGTTAATCGTATTCGACATTACGGGACAGCCGATTAGCGGATTTAATTGCATCAAGATAATAATTACGCCAATACCGTTCATAAACCCTGAAATTACAGGATATGGAACATATTTTACGATTGTGGGAAGTGAAGTTAAGGCTAAAATTATTTGCAAAATTCCTGCCATAAAAATTACCAAAATTACAGAGGAAATGTCTGCATTAAGCGCGTGCATAATTGATGCAATAACAATTGTAATGGGTCCTGTAATTCCAGAAACCAATGGGATTTTCCCCCCAATAAGCCCGGCTATCATACATAAAATAATCGCACCCCAAACTCCGGCACTTGCTCCAAAACCTGTTGCAACCCCAAATGCTAGCGCTTGCGGAAGTGCTACTATTGCAGAGTTCAGACTTCCCAGAATATCTCCTGTAAGGATTTTTAAACGTGTTTTAATCATGTTTCTATAATAACATAGAAACATGATTAAATATGACCTTATCTCCTTACCCTTTGTGGGCACTGCTGTACGGTAAAAAATCTAACTTTAAGTTTCGCGCAATGGCATACCGCTCAAATTAATTTTTTGCATATTTGAGAAACGTTTGAACTTTTGTTTGCATCATTTCTTCAGTAATAATAAACTTACCGTTCGGTTGTTTTTGAACTATCATATAAGTTTTTAGTTTATAATTTTCTCCAGAAGGTTGTCTTAGGGATGAAACCTTGTACTTATCGTTACCCAATGGGGCTACAGTTATATTAGAATAACTGTTTGTATAATGTTTAAGTTTTGCACCAGCCTGTCCTAACTTCATTTGTCTAATATAGGTTGCTGTATCTGTACTCACATTCTGAGTTGTACCATCAGGTTTTACAACTTGTCTGATGATTTTAGCGTTTGGGGAATACATCTCAGTGACTGTAGGACTATAAGTATTAGCAGCTTTTATATAACCGTTAAAAAAGTTTAAAGCACCTTGCCTATCGTCTGCTAATACCGACAAACTTACTATTAAAAGTGCCAGTGTTGTTAATAATATTTTTTTCATGATAACCTCTCTATTTATATAACGATGGTGGGAGTGGAATTGTTCATTTTTTTGGAGTCTTTAAGTCATTGAGTCGTTAAGACGTTAAGTTCGTATAAAATATTTTCAATTTTGAACGTTGTTTGTTATAGACAATAACTAAAATCTTAACGACATCCAATCATTCCAAATCAGGTAAGTCACCTTTCACTTCTGCGATTTCATCACAGTCAAGATGGAATACTTTATGAAGTCCGACTACTGCCTTTTTAGCTTCATCTTCTGCGACAATACAACTGATTTTGATTTCACTTGTTGATATCATTTTAATATTAATACCCAAATCCGCCAAAGTTTTAAACATCGTAGCTGCTATACCCGGACGGTCAATCATGCCGGCACCGACAATCGAAATCTTAGCAATTTTATCATCCACAAAAACATTACTGAAATCCAGTTGTGATTTAACTATTTCTAAAATTTCCAAAGTCTTTTTCAAATCACCTTTATCAATTGTGAACGCAATATCATTAGTGTTAAGAGCTTTTCTTGCGTAAGATTGGATAATCATATCAACTGAAATATTTTCTTTTGCTAAGCCGTTAAATAAAACAGCCGCAGTTCCGGGGTTATCCTTAACATCACAAACAACAACTCTGAGTTGTGATAAATCTGATGCCACGCCTGTTACAGGTTTATGTAATTCCATCTCGTCAACTCCTACAATTAAAGTTCCTAAATTATCCAATTTAAATGTGCTTCTAACTCTTAAAGGTACACTGTATTGTTTTGCTGTTTCTACAGCCCTCGGGTGAAGTACGTTTGCGCCGACTCTTGCCAGTTCCAACATTTCTTCATAAGATATCTCATCCAATCTTGAAGCTGTCGGTACAACTCTTGGATCTGTTGTATAAACGCCTTCAACGTCTGTATATATATCACATCTTTTTGCGTTTAAAGCTCCTGCTAAAGCAACAGCTGAAGTATCAGAACCGCCACGACCCAAAGTTGTGATTTCTAAATCATCAGTTACACCTTGAAAACCGGCAACTACTACGACTTCGCCTTTAGCTAAATGTGTTTTTATTTTATCCGTTTTAATATTAATAATTCTCGCTTTAGAATGTACTTTTTCAGTCATAATTCCGACTTGTATCGCATTCATACTTACAGCAGGACAGCCTTGCGCTTGTAAAGCCATCGCTAGAAGAGCAATTGAAACGCCCTCGCCAGTAGAAAGAAGCATGTCCATTTCTCTTGATGACGGATTTTCAGAAATTTCTTTCGCCATTTTAACAAGATAATCGGTTGTGTGTCCCATTGCAGAAACCACGACTACAATATCATGCCCTAACTCTTTTTCTTTAATGATAGCTTTCGCTACATTTTTGATTTTATCGGTATCAGCAACTGATGTGCCACCGAATTTTTGTACAATAATATCTTTCATTATTCGCACCTGATAATATGTTCCCATATATTATATATACAAATAGACCGTTTGACAATAATTTTATAGAGGCATTTTATTAACTTTTGTAAAAAAGTGTTAAGAAATTTATTTATACTAGCAAAAAATATTTTTATAGTTTTTTGAGTCGATACAAGAGTAATGCAGAAAAAGTTACGAAAAGGAGCATAAAACATATGAACATTAACGCAAGCGAACTTTTGTTATTAAACAAAAAAGTTAGATTTGGTGAAGAAGCAGGAAAACCGGCTCAACCACAAATCATTGAACAACCAACAACACAAGAAACAAATCCACAAGCAGGCATGAACGCTCTAATGTTTCAGGGCATGAACAATGTAGTTAGCAATCCTCAATTAGCAACTAATCTTAGTGTTATGAGAGAAGATGTTGCAGAAGAAGGACAACAAACAGTAAAAAACGATACTCAAGATGAAGCATCACCATTAAAAACAAATGTTGCTTTCCAAGGTAAAGCTTCCAGATTTAAAAATGTTGCTATGAGTGCTTTAATGGGTCTAATGACATTAGGAGCTGCTTCAACATTGCAATCTTGTCAACCTGATGTAAATGTTTCACAATCTGTTGATATTGATATGACTGCAATCACTGAAATGATTGCACAAATGCAAGCTCTTATGCAACAAATGAAAGAACAACAAGAAATCACTAATTCACAGTTACAAACAATGAATGCTTATTTACTTCAATTGATGCAAGAAGTTCAAAACGGTAATATTAACCAAGAACAATTCTATCAAAAGATGTATGCATATATGATTCAAAACGAATCTAACCAAGAAATTATTATTCAACAATTAGTAAACAACGGCAAATCTCAAGATGAAGCTAATAAACTTATTCAAGACTTAATTGCAAAAGTTGACGCAGGTATCATTTCTGCTCAACAAGCAATGGAAACAATTCAAAACTTGTTAGGCGATATTAAAGGTCTTCTTGGTCAAGTTCTTTCATCACTTACTAAGGCTGAAAACGATAGAGCAGAATTAATTGAATTAGCAAAACAAGGCAATGCGAATACATCAACTCTTATTGATAAGGCTGATATATTTATTGAAAGCAGTAATACTGCTAATGCAAAATTAGATGAAATTAAATCTTCTATTGAAAAAGCAAATATGGATAGCAATGCAAACTTTGATGCTGTTGTTAAGACATTAAATATGAATAAAGACCAATTAATCGGTGTTATGATGAAGCTTGGTTATACTCAAGCAAAAATTCAGAAAATGACAGCAGGTCAAATTATTGCGGCTATTAAAGAAAATACACAAGTTACAAAAAATAACAACGCAACATTAAATGAAATTCTTGCAGAAGTTAAATCCGGCAAACTATCAGCAGAAGAAGCTTCTAAGAAAATTATCAATTTGTTAGAAAACATTCAAAAATCATTAGATCAAGTAATTGTAAGCATTAAAGATCACTACCACAACGATGCTAACGTTACTGTTTACTTACAAAAGATTCAAGAATTGCTTGAAAAGAATAATGATAAGACAGATTCTACTAATGAAATTTTGAACAATATTTACAATCTGGTTGAAACTAACGGAACTAAGGCTGATGATATGGGTAAACAAATTCTTAACTACATCGCAGCAGTTGGTTTCGAAATGAACAGAAACTTCGGAAAATTAATTGAAGAAGTTCAAACCGGTAACGGCAAACTTGATTATATGACAGAATTAATGGTTGCATTAAATAAACAAGTTAAACAAAATGGTGAGGACGGTAAGAAACTAGGTAATGAAATTCTTAATTACTTAGGAGCTGTTGGTTTTGAAATGAACAGAAACTTCACAGCTGTATTAGGTGCAATTAACAATGGAACTGCTAAACTTGGTGATATTGAAAAATTGGTTGCTCAATTAAATACCCTAGTAAAAGAAAATAATGAAAACAACCAAAAACTTGGTAACCAAATAATTAATTACTTAGGTAAATTAGGTACAGATATGAACAAAGACTTCACTGCTATCTTGAATGCAATCAATAAAGGCAATGCAGGAACTGATAAACTTCAAGACTTACTTGAAAAAGTTCTTGAAAAGCAAGATCAAAACATGAACAAAATCGATACAAATTGCAAGGCAATTATTGAAGCAATGGGTAATATCAAGGTTGATGGCGGTAAGATTGATCTATCAAGTATTGAAGCGATGTTGAAAGATTTACTTGCTCAATCTAAGAAAAACGGCAATACATTGTCAAGTATCAATGGTAAACTTGATGTAATTCAACTTACTCAACAAGCAATCTTAGATAAGATTAATGCAGAAGCTCACAAGGGTGATGAAAGATATACTGAAACAAAAGCACTTCTAAAAGAAATCTTGGATAAGGTTGGTAAACAAAACGGCAAATATGATGATGGTGAATTGTTGAAGGTTCTTAACAACTTGAGCAATTTGATTGATACAAAACTTGATGCTATCTTGAAGGCAATCAAAGATCACGATGTTAAGGTAACAGTTGATGTGACAGGAAAAGTTAAATGCGAATGTAACTGCGGTAAGAAAGACGAAGGCATCATTGGTGATTTAGCAAATGCTCTTAATTAACTTAAAACTTAATTAGTATAAAAGCGTCGGGTTCAATTTGAACCCGACGCTTTTTAACAACCATAGAAATCTAATTTTATATATATTTTTTTTTATTTAATCCAACCGTTTTCTTTAGCTTCTTTTTCGGCACCTGCTCTGTCTTTATGACGTCTTGACCAATCAGTTGTAGTGTATGAACCATCTGCATTTTTACATACATTTCTTGCTTGAACCCCGGTATCACCAAGTTTTCCATTGTGTTTAACAACTCGTCTAGCTTGTGCAACTTTTATACGTTTAACGTCTTGTCTTTCTGTTCTTGTACATTCCCCATCACCGAATAAATCAGCCGGAAGAACGATGTTTGCAGGTATATAAGTTACTTTGCCGGAGATATGGTTATATTCCTTAATTTTATGTGTAATTTCAAGTGCTGTGTGAGAACCTAAACAGTTGCTGTAATACATATTTACGATTTGATTCCAAGTGTATTTATTTGAATCTGCCATTTTAATATCTTCTCTGTATTCAACATGGCAATCTTCTTTTGCTTCAGGAACAGTTGGTGGAACTGTCGGTTTTTGTTCAGGTGCATCCGGTTCAGTAGAAGGTTTTTGAGCTTGAGGTTCAACCGGTTTTTTGAATTTAAGCATTCTACATTCTTCCGGGTTCAATTTAGAACCGATACCAGCAGCATCTAAGATTGTTTGATGTAATTCAGAGTGCCAGTTTTCACCGTATTTTTCTACATAAGCATCAACTAAAGCGTTCATAGCTTGACTTTTTGCTTGACTTTTTGTTGTATTAGCAAAGTGCTTTTTGTATTTTGCAGGATCAGTATAGGTTGGGTCATTTTTGTCATAATCTGAAACTGACATACAAGATTGTTCATCTCTTTTATGACCCAAGATAACATCTAATGCAGCACTTGTTAGAACACCGATACCTAGACCTCTAAGAGTATCAAATAGTCTATTATCAATTGATACTGCTTGATTAATGTTTATGCTTACTTTGCCTTTTGTTAATTCTGTTGATGTATAATCAATACCTTGTTTATCCAATTCTTTCATCAAGTCAGATGCCATTGTTGCATCTTCAAATGTCAAGTGTACGTTTTGATTTACATCAATTGGTTTAGATGCTGCAAAACCTGAAGCGGCTGCACTTGCACCACCAACTAGAGCCTTTACAATTCCAGGAGTATGGTCTTTGTGTTCACGTTTAATCTTAAATAGACCTAGTAAATCTTTAACATCACCGTTAGAAATTTCATCTTTTGATACTTGAGCCAAATCAGCTAAACGGATTTTGATATTTTCCATTTCAGCCATTTGTTCATCTTTAGATTGATTTACTTTATAATCAGCACCAACTCTTGTTAAGATTTCATCACCGAGTTTAGATAAATCATAAGTGCCGTCTTCATTTTTAACTGTTTCTAAGTATGAACCTTTTAGTAAGTCAAACATCTTTGTACCCAATTTCTTTTCAACATCAGATCTTGTCAGATGTTCAAGTTTTTGAGCATTTTGTTCATATTTATGTTCTCTTGCAAAGATTTTTCTTTCAGTTTTCATATCTTGAATTGCATCTTTTTGGAAATCATCTTTACCTGCTTGAGCACGCAATTCTTTTCTAATGCCTTTTTTACCAGTAGCTGTTGTATCTTCCATTCTATCTGCAACAACATTTCTTGCATCATCTTTTGCAAAAGCTTCTAATTTTTTCAAGGCTTCTTTTGTATAAGAGTTTTTCTTATCAACTTTGCTTTCGACTACATTGTAGTATTCTTCAAAGTTTTGAGCTAGTCCTTCTTTTGTTGCAGCCTCTTTTACATCATTATACATGCCTATTAAAGTTTTGAATTCTTTGTTAATTTGATTTGCTTTAGCTTGGTCTTCAATAGAATCCAACAAGTCTTTGTGGAAACCGTCCCATTTCCCATCAGCTTTCAATTGTGCCTTTGATTGTTTGTGAATGTTTTCAACATCTGCTTTTGAATTATAATTTGTTGAATTTACAGTGTTAAGAACATATTCAACTTCTTCAATCACACTTGCGAATTGAGGATTTGAATATTTTTCTTTTAATGTTTTAATCAAATCTTGAGGAGCAATACCTTGTTTAACTAAATCTTTTACAGTGTCTTTAACCGCTTCCTTATCACGTTTTGTTTCTTTTTTAGTTAATGCAATCGGATTTGTTGTTGCTGGAGTAGATTTAGAAAAACCTAAAACTGCGTTGATATCATCTTGGATATAACCTGCATCTACATCAGTTAAACCTAAATTAGCTTTATCTGAAAAAATTGAAACTTCGTCACCATCAAGTTTCCCGTTTTTGTTGCCGTTTTTTACATCAACTTCTTTTGCTAATGCTAATAATTTGGAATTTGTAATGTTAGAAATGTCAAATCCTTGTGCCATGATTATGCTCCTTGTGTTTCTTTTTTATACTCTTGTATATATAAAGTATTTTTCATTTCAAGAATTGCGCATGAAACAAACATGTTGTTACATTTCTTTACAAAAACGTTTTAAGCAATAAAAAAAGTAGCACCCGTAAAACGGATGCTACTTCTGTTATTTAATAATATTACTAAAATGGCTTTGTTTGATTTAATTTAGCTCTTAACTCTCTAAATCTAGCAATATCTTCTTGAGTTTTAGGAGTTTCTCTAAACAAAGCTTGAGATGTCGGATGAACCATTCTGATAGAATCCATATGGATCTCTAAGAATTCGTATCTTCTTGGTGGTTGATTTGAATTCTTAGCATATATTTCAACATTTGTTACTGCCAAAAATCTTCTGTCAGAGTTGTTCAAAAGTTCTGTTAGTTGACGATTAGCGGCAACATTGTTTGATACATAAACAGTACCCTTAATATCATCTGTATCTGTTAAAATTATAACTTCTACCGGTATCATATCTTTGTTTGGCATAGGTTTTCCTCTCTTATTAATATTAATTCTATAATAGTTTTATCATTCTGTCTAGTCTTTGTGCTCAATTGTGAGAGCAAAATCCAATAAAAGGTTGACTAATTTTGGCATGCGTACTATAATGCATGTGTGGAGCTGAACTCTACGTTATTTTTGATGAAATCTCATATATTATTTTATTGATAGGATTATTTTTAAGTAGTGATATTTTTATTATTTTAATTGGTTAAGAGGCTTTTATTATGTATGTAAACAAGTGCATTAAATGTGGTGCAGAATTTGAAACTAAGAACCCCAAAAGAGTGATATGTCCTAATTGTCTATACGCAGATAAGGGAAATGAATCAACAGAAGAAAAACCTATGCAAAGCTATAGTTCTTATAGTTCATATTCTGCAGATTCTCGTCCAAGAAGCTATGACAGACCTCAAGGTGGTTATAGAAACAATAATTACAACCGCGACGGTGGATACAACCGTGACAATAGAGAAAGCGGATATCAAAGGCGCGAAGGCGGTTATCAAAGAGATAACGGTGGCTATAGAGATAATAGAGGCTATTCTTCACAAGGCGGATATAACCGCGATAATAGAGAAGGCGGATATCAAAGACGTGAGGGCGGTTATCAAAGAGATAATCGCGAAGGCGGATACAATAGAGGCGGTTATCAACAACGCAGACCACAACAAGGCGGTTTTAGAAATAATTACGCAAGTGCAAGACCGGGACAACGACGTCCAATGCAGCGCAGACCTCAAAAACCGGCAAGACCGTTACTTATTAGCAAGGAACAATTAGAACAAATTGAAGCTCTTTATAAGACAATGCTTCCTTTGCCAAACCCTGATTGTCACGAAGTAATCGGCGCACACTTGGGTATTGAACCTCAAAAAGTATTTTTTGGAATCAATTTGGTTCGTCAAAAAATGATGTTGCCAAAACTTCCATTCCCAAAACGTAAGTTAGCAATTACGCCTGATCAGATGATGGCTATTAAGGCTCTTTATGAACCATTGTTGCCACTTCCTCCAATCGGTTGCCACAAAATTATTGCGGCGCAACTAAAAATGGACGAATGGAGAGTTCACGTTGGTATTAAATTAATCCGTGCTCAACTTGGTTTAGACAGATGGAACGAAGAAAGAGCGGACAAACCTGCGGATTATATGGTTGCAAAACATTCTAAGCCGGAAGAAAAAACTCCTGTTGCTGTTAAAGCTGAAAAAGTAGAAGAAGCAACAGAAGTAAAAGAAACTGTTGAAGAAGTTAAAGAGGTTCCAATAGCTGATGAAAATGCAACAGAAGAAGTTGTTGCAGAAAAACCAAAACGCGGAAGAAAACCTAAGAAGAAAGAAAATGAAGAATAGTTTTGTTTCAATAGGTAAGGTTCTTAATTTTCACGGTGTTCAAGGCGAAGCAAAATTAGGTTACACCAAGAATAGAGAAGATTTTTTGGCTAATTTAAAAGAAGTTTATGTTCTACAAAACGGTGAATATAAATTACTTGAAATTGAAAGAATTCGATTTACTCCTAAGTGCGGAATTATAAAATTTAAAGGTATCGATTCTTTAAATGATATTTTAGAGTACAAAAATCAACTCCTTTTTGTTGATGAAAGCACAGTTAGAGAGTTTTTAGAAGAAGACGAATTTTTGATAGATGAACTTGTAGGGCTTGATGTTTATGATGGCGAAAAAAAAGTTGGCGCGGTTGTTGGAGTATCTAATAATGGCGCAAGTGATTTGCTTTCAATAAAAACTTTAAGTAAGAAAATTTCTTTAGTACCTTTTGTAAAAGCAATAGTTTTATCTGTTGACATTAAAGCACGTAAAATTCAGATAAATAACATTGAAGGATTGTTGGAATGAGATTTGACGTTCTGACTTTGTTTCCCGAATTAATTCAGTCACATCTCGATTATAGCATAATGAAACGTGCAACGGATGATGGCGTAATCAGTGTCAATGCGATTAATCCTCGTGATTTTACATTAGATAAACATAAAAAAGTTGATGATACGCCTTATGGTGGCGGTGCCGGTATGGTTTTGATGCCACAACCTTATGTAGACGCTTATAATAGTGTAGAGAAAATGGAGAATTCTATAACCTTGATGATGACTCCTCAAGGCGAACCGTTTACCGATAAAATTTCTAACGAATTAGCAAATTATGAACAAATTATCATTCTTTGCGGTCATTATGAAGGTTATGACGAAAGAATAAGAGAAATTATTAAACCGAGAGAAATTTCAATTGGCGATTTTGTTCTTACAGGCGGAGAGTTGCCTGCTCTTTGTGTAATAGATAGTGTTTCGAGAAAAATTGATGGAACATTAGGCAAAATTGAATCTGCTCACGACGATAGTTTTTCGGATGGATTACTTGAATATCCTCAATATACAAAACCTCGAGAATATATGGGATATAAAGTGCCGGAAGTTTTATTAAACGGTAATCACAAATTGATAGAAGAATTTAGGCAACAGCAAAAAATTGAACGAACACAAGCAAAGCGTCCAGATTTGTATGAAAAATGGTTAAAGGATAATTCCTAAATATTTAATTTGTGGTAATGTTTGAAATTTTAACGGGTTTTGTTTCCGAAGAGTCTTGAATTTTATATAACAAAGTTTGATATGAATTTTTTTCATCAACAGTAGTTTCTTTTGAAATTGAGTCAATATAAATTTTATCTTCACCGGAAGAGCCGATTATTTTGATATCCTTACGTAAAATCGGATAATCATTCAGATTGATTTTATTTCTGTTAGCACCGATGTAGATAGATGAACTTTCAATTCCAAGCTCATTTCCGAATTGCTTAGCATACGCAAGTAGCGTTTCTTTTATGGAATTATTTATATCACAAAACCTGAAATCTGGCTTTATTTCAATATTATCGAGAACCAATGCCGGCTTTTTATCTATTTCTGCGATATAACACATAGTGTTACCTATCGGTCTATTATTAGACAATATTTCTATAGCAGTAATCATTTTATTCATAATATAATTGGGTGCAACTGACTGTCTAAAGCCTGAGCCAACAGCCATACAACAAGAAGCATCGTTCCCCAAAAACAATGAATGTGTTATATTATTCATATCGACATGCTGTACTGTTATTTTTATGTCACCTGTTTTTGGTTCATTAGACGCAAGTATCATTTTTTCTTTAATTCCCTTTATGTAAAATTCGATAGTTTTTTTTGCGATATTTGCTTTGATGCTTTTATCAGGGCTGTTCCATAATGCATCTTTCTTTATGAAATCGGTTAGAACATTAATTAAAGGCGGTAAATCTTTAAAAGACACTGGTTGATTTTCTTTAAAAAGCTTTAAAGAATCTTGTTTTTTTAATTGATAACCATTTATACTTATCTCTTTGCGCAATTTTTGTTCTTTATAATTTGATAGAAAGCCAAATATTGGTGAGTCTAAAATTTGTTCCAAACTTTTAATTACGTTTTGTTGTTTGGGATTTCCTTTTATAATTGTCTGCATTTTTGAATCGGAGGTTATCCATTTATTAAAATTTACGCCTAATTCTTCAAATTGTTTTTTAGTAGTTATATTTTGTGGTAATTCTAATATGGTATTTTTTATACTTTTAGTCGGATTTTGATTTAATATTGATAACATTTTTTTATAGGTCGTTTTAAAATCCTGATTTGCAGATACTAATTTTGATAAATATTTATTATTTTTAAAATCTAATTGCTTGCACAGTATATCGTTAGAATCCTTGCGTACAATATTATTTAACAAGTCTTGTATAAAACTTTTATTTTGTTTGCTATAGGATGCTAGAGTGGAATCTAAAATTTCGTTAGAGTCTTTCATTAAATAAAAAAATTCAGCAAGCTCAATTTTTTCCGGATAATCCGTAAGAGAATTTTTTATCAAGTTTTTATTTTTGTTTGTTAAATCATTGATTTTTTTTATTAATGCATCTTTATTCCCAGTGGTTTGAAACTGTTTTTTTAAATTAGTTATCTGTTCTTGAATGTTTTTGTATAGTAGACTCTCTGTCGGATTTGTGAGTTCAAGCAGTTTTTGATACTGTGGATGTTCAGGTTTAATATCGCCAAAAGTTTGGATATAATTCTCTACGTTTTCAAACTTATTACTAAAAGATGCTATAAATGATTTTTTCCCGAGAAGTTTTACTGTATTTAAGACTTTATGTGGTTCTTCAAAAAATAAGCGTTCTAATTCTTCATTGCTAATGTTATGATTATAAGATGATAAAATATGACGTTTATTATATCCGGCCTGTTTTAGCTCAATAAGAGTTTGAGCTTGTTCTATGCCGTGTAAATCACTTTTTATGAATTTTATTAAATATTTATTAGGATAGCCGATTTTAGTTAATTGTAAAATTTCGTTTCTAATCAAATCGAGATCATTATACAGTGCACCAAATCTTACATTTTGTTGCTTTTTAGGAAAATTATTAACATTATTATATAGGTAAGCTTGTATTTTCATTTTTATCTTATTTTATATAGTTCTGAATTGAAAACTTCTGTACTGTCGATTGCATGCGCCTCTGCATCAAAATCAAAATATAATTGTTCGTCACCGCTTGAACCGATTATTCTAAAATCTTTGTTTTCTATCGGGAAATTTTCCATATTTACTTTGTGTCTGTTTGGTCCTGCATAAATTGGCATATCAGGCTGCCCGATTTCTTCCGTTAATTTTTTTGCATAATCGAATATAGAATCACGGATTTCGTCATTGTATTGATATCTTGCTTGCAATTCTATATTATCAAGAACAAGAGATGGTTTCTTGTCAATTTCTGCAATATAGCACATCGTATTTCCTATCGGTTCTTTGCCATCCAGAATTTCAATAGCTGAAATCATTTTACACATGACATAATTTGGAGCGGTCCACTGGTTAAAACCTGAACCGACTGCGGTACAGCAACCGGCATGATTACCTAAAAATAAGGCATATTCTACATCGTTCATATCAACTTTTCTAACTGTCATTTTCATAGAGTTCTCATTTGTTTTTTGACCAGCAGAAAGCATTTCTTTGTAACGCATTGTTAAAATATGATTTTTAAATGTTGCTTTTGCGTTCTCAATTGCATTATCAGGATTTTTTGATATCCAAAATTTATCTTTTTTCATTATGCCGGAAAGTATTTTAAACAAGTTTGGTAAATCCTCAAACGCAACAGGCTTGTTATTCTTAAATAATCTTGTGCTGATTTTTGTGCCATTTATAAAACCGCCAATGTCATAATTTACAGATTCTTGTTCTTTGAATTCAAATCCATTTTTAGCAATTGCTGTTTCAAGTTTGTTAAATTCATTTTTAGGAATTAGTTGAAAGTACTCATCAGAAAAATCATCTTCTAAATTTTTTATAATGTGCTGTTTTCTATTTGTATTGTCTAATTTTATTTCTTTTTGAATGTTTGATTTAGAAGCTGAAAACCAGTTATCAAAATTCAATCCTAATTTCTTGAATTGTTTTTTTACATTTTGCGTCATTGGAAAATCATAGAAAATTTCTTTGGGAGAATTAAAAGGGGATTTGTTTAAGGCTTTTAATAATGTATTAAATGTTTCTCTAAAATACTCGTCGCTTTTACATAAGTTTACTAAAAATTTATTCTTTCTAAAATCCAATTGTTTGCAAACATTTCCATTTTCGTCAGTTCTAAGAACTTCGTTGATAAGTTTATTAAAGCGGAGTTTACTGTCTTTAGTATTAGAATTGCAGTATTTTAAAACATATTGCAATTTTTTGGAGTCTTTTTCCATCATATGAAATATGTGCGCAATTTTTGTTTTGTCGCTTGGAGCTTTTATAGACTTTGCAATAAGGTTTTTGTTTTCATCAGTTAGTCTGTTAATTTCTTTAATTAATTGTGTTTTGTCTTGTGTTGTATTAAATTGGTTTTTTAGTTTTTTGATTAAAGATTTGTTTTCTTTGTATTTAGAACTTTCCTGTGGATTGGTTAATTCTAACAAATTTTCAATTAAAGGATGCTCTGTATCTATTGCGCCAATATTTTGAATATTATTTTCCACATTATCATATTTTTCGCTAAACGTATTAATAAAATCCTTTTTGCCTAATAGCTTAATTGTATCGAGAGTTTGTAACGGATCATTTAAAAATAAATCAGTAATTTCATCTTCTTCAACAACATAACTCGGATATGATAATTCATCTCTGTGTTTATAACCTTCTTCCAGAATTTCGAGGAGTGTTTTTATTGCATTATTTTCTTCTTCACTGGGAAGCTCGGCTTGTACAAATTCCGGAATATACTCAATTTTATATCCGGCTTGCTTTATTTTGTATAATTTATCAACATAACTTTGAATGTTTTTTGGGGTAAAATATTTAGAATTTCTATCAATCAAATCTTCTATATCAAAACCGTCGTTTATTAATTTAACAATATTTTGAATCATTAGTTTTGAAAGTTTAAAATCATAAATATTATTATTCCCGGAACTTTTTAGTATTTTATCAAGAACATTGGGTTCTTTAATTCCCGCATCATTAAGCAACTTTGTTGCTTCTAATGTAGTAAAAAAGTTCCTTTCTCGTTTAAACAAATTCAAAAATCCTCTAAAATTAACATTTTGAGAAGTATTGACATTCTCATTTTGTTCGCTTAATAGTTTTAGATAATAATTATTTGAGTTTTTGAGAGCTATATTTTTATTCTTGCGGGTATCGTAAATTGGCAAAATCTTCATATTAATTGTAAAACGTCTAAAAATATTTTTTGCTACAAAAATATATATAATTCTAACTACTTGCGAACAAAATTTTATGTGTTAGAATTTAATCAAATTCAACTGATTATGGAGTACGTATCGTGAAAAAAACAAGTTTAATACTTGCTGTAGTTATGTCGTTTGCCCTTTGCGGTACGGTTTGCGCTGCAGATACTCCAATAGAAAGTTCTATAGAAGCATTTACGAAGCAGATAGAAAATAACCCTGATGCAGCTTTAGCGTACTCAAATCGTGCTTCATTGAAATTTTTGAAAAAAGATGTGCAAGGTGCAATTGCAGATTTTGACAAAGCAATTCAAATTAATCCAAATAACCCTGAATTATATTTAAACAGAGGTTATATAAAACAAATCGCAAATGATTTAAACGGTGCAATGCAGGATTATAACACCGCGCTAAAAGTTAGACCAAATTTTGCTTATGCTTATAACAACAGAGGTGTTTTGAAGGTTGCAATGAAGGATATTCAAGGAGCAATGGACGATTATGCAAAGGCTCTTGAATTAAATCCTCGCTACTCGGATGTTTATTATAACAGAGGCAACCTGAAATTCATGTTAAGTGATAACGAAGGTGCGTTAGATGATTACAACAAAGCAATCGAATTGAACCCGAAGGATTCTGAAGCTTTCAACAATAGAGGTGTTGTAAAAAAACGTATGAACTTTAATGTTGGTGCACTTAGCGATTATTCACAAGCAATTGCATTAAATCCGAAAGACAGCATTGCTTATGCTAACCGTGGCCGTTTGAAAAAATTGTATTTTGATAATGAAGGTGCTGCAATAGACTTAGATCAAGCTGTTGCTTTGGCTGAAAAACAAGTTTTTATCAAGAATGTTAAACCGCTTGTATCAAATGAAAACTATATTGCAGCTATCCCTGTTGTGCAAGGCATTACAGAAGATGTAATAGCACCGATTATCAAATCTAATGTAAATAGCAATAAAATTTCTTATACACACCCTGAACAAACGGTTGCTTCCGCAAAACCAGTAGCTAAGGTTGCTCAAGCAAAGCCAGCTGTTGAAAAGAAAATTGAACCGCAATTACCTCAACAGGTTCAATCTGTAACGAAGGTTGCTAGTGTTCAGGTGGCACAACAGAAAGTACAGCCTGTAGTGTCTCAACCTAAAGTGGTGCAACAGCCTGTAAAACAAACATCATCCCCTGTATTAAATGCAGGAGTCGGCACTGTTAAATTGGCGTCTGTAGGTTCTGCGATTACCACCACTCAGGTTAAAAATGTACCTACGACGAATGTTAAGCTTGCGGAAAGCTATTATATCAGAGGTTTACAAAAATGTGTGCTTAGAGATTTACAAGGTGCAGTTGCAGACTTAAACAAAGCTATCGAAAACAATTCAAACTATGCGGATGCTTATTATTATCGTGCAGCAATCAGAAAAGAACTTGGTGACAGCGACGGTTTCAAAAAAGATTACGCTAAAGCAATTCAAATTAATCCATCTTTGCAAGCTTTCAATGATTCTAATTGCTTGTCATTGATTAATGGTTAAATAATATTACCCGGTAGATGAAACACAAAAACTTTTGAAGTGATATTCTTCAAGTCGTAGAGTGGGTATTTATGCCCAACGAAAACTTTAAATAAGGAGAATAAAAGATGACAGAAAAAAGGTTTTTGAGTTATGTTTTAATAGAAGGTATTTTATTATCGGCACTAGGTTTGGGCATGCTTATGTTACCCAAAATAACAACAATTTCGTTTGGTTTGATGCTTTGTTTAACGTTTGTTGTTTATGGCGGTTATAAAGTAATTAACGCAATTCTTACAAGGAATTATTCCCGACATTTTATTTTAAATATTCTAGCCGGGCTTTTGTTGTTTCTAGTAGGTGTATTTCTTTTTATGGCACCGATGTTTAATTTAATCCTGATAACAAGTGCAATCGGTGTTTATTTTATATTGGAAAGCATATCTTCAACAGCGTTTGCTGTGCAGAATAAAAATACCTTATATTTTTGGTGGCTTGAAATATTGGTCGGTGTAATGCAATTCTTATTAGGCTTGATTGTAATCCTTGGGTTACCGTCAACCGCATTATGGGTTGTAGGCATTTTAGCAGGCGTTAATTTTTTAATCGCAGGTATTGTATTAATTAGTATGTATCTTTCTACAAAATATATATTAGGCTAATTCTTTTTGAATTTATGGTGATAATATTCAATCAAGGTTATATGAACGGCTGTTAGCGCGGTCGTTAAATATGCGAGCGGTTTGTGGGCTTTTCTGAAACTTTTGTTTTTGGATAGCCCGCTTAACGTTGCAATTCCGAGAAGCGCAGTTGCTGCATATCCCGTGGATTTAGGAGTTATAATTTGATTTGAATTGATAGATGAGATTTTCATTAGTTATTAATATAGTTTAATAATCTCGTTGAGTCAACAAATTATTAACGAAATTTATTATAATGACAATATTCCATAGTTAGAAAACTTATTTTTTTCACTCGGATGTTTTTTTAAATACGCTTTAATAACTTTCCTTGCGTTAAGGTAATCGTATTTCTTTACATAAAGGTTTGCAAGTTTTATAACGTAGTCTGAATTGTTCGGATTCTGATAAATCAAATAATTATATTCCGAAATTGCCTTTTTGAAATCGGTTTTAGCGTAAACTTCGGCACGTAAAAAATGCAAATCCTCTGAATCTTTTATCGCTTTAGCATAATTTAAATAATCAAGTGTCATTTCTAAGTTATTTATATAATAATAAGCCACTGCTAAATCATAATAAGTAATATACTTAACGTCTTCAGTGCCTGCAAGAGATAATGCTTTTTCCAGCGCCTTAATCGCTTCCGGATATTTTTTCTGGGCAACCAAGCTTTCTGCTAAATCTATATAACCGCCCGGCAAGGTTGGAGCTTGATAAATATAATGTTTTGCTTCTTTGGTTTTAGATAGGCTAATATCTTCATTATCACCCAGAATCAAATATGGCACATATTCATAAGAAAGATTTCCCTTGTTTGTTATATCAGGTTTTATTTTGTATAGCAGTTTTAATGTTTTTATATCAGCTTCTGTAAGTTGCAGTTTTTCGTCTTTAACTAAAGTATCGTTTTTCTTTGATAAATACATTATATTGCCACTATCATAGCTATGCCCCATAAAACCTAAGGCATGGAAAATTTCATGCAATGCCGTATTATAAATTTGATTAGGCGTGAATTTTTCACCGTCCGGTGTATGAGTTAAAAACTTGATGTGCATATCTTCAAGTTTATCTAAATTAATATCAGGCGTAGTATAAGCAACTACATATTTTTGTCCATATTCTACGCTTTCAGTTTTATTTTGGTTTGTGAATTCTATTATAATATTTGCTTTAGTGGAAGTTGTTTCAGAAAACATAATTGGTGAAACTTTTTCCCATTGATTAAAAGCGTTCTTAATTTCTGCAACATATTCTGCGGGAGCAAGTTTTGAATTTATAAAACAATATGTAATCGGAAGATTATTCCAATGAACAATTTTTTGATTAAAAGGAGCTTGTCTTATATAATTTAAAGGATATTTGCGATGTACCTCGCGCCTTAAATCGTACAAAAAATATTTCGCTTTTACGGATGCACTGTCTGTAGTTGTATCTTCCGCTATTTTTACAAGTTTTTCTTGTATTTCAACCGTCAAAGGTGAATTAATGATAGAATTCACATAGTTTTCTCTTGTGTCTGCATCTTTATATCCCAAATCAAAGGATTTTTCGTAATATTTTTGAGCCTTTGGAATATTATTTCTCTGATAAAAATAATTCCCGATATTTGCGTATACTTGTTCTGCATAGAAATGGAAATATACTGCGCCACCAAGGATTATGACCAATATTGAATAAAAAATTGTTTTAAATTTACTCATTAAAAACCTATTTATCGTGTTGTTATACAAGCTCTGTTTTTTACTTATCGTAGCATTAAATAATCTGAAATACCAATGCATCTTGCCTAAAAGTTTAATGAAACATTGAACGCGAAGTTTTAATATAATAAAGAATCCTCATCGCTCAAACTTTCCTCTCTTTTTTTTAAGAGAGGTTTCTTTATGTTATAACTAGATTATGAACTACTCAAACATTTTTGATTTATTAAGAAATTTTTATACTTCGCTTTCATACAACGACAGATTTGGAAGAGCAAAAATTCCCTTTCGTTATTTTTTAGAACTTACATATAGATGTAATCTTAATTGTCCTTATTGTTATGTTGGTTGTGAACGTAACAAAAAAGAACTTACGACAGAAGAGTGGAAAAAAGTAATAGACCAGCTTCCATTTTATTCTATAGCGACATTAGTTGGCGGTGAACCTTTAATTAGAAAAGATTTTATTGACATTTTTGCTTATACTTCTAAAAAAATCTTGAATAAAGTTCACGTAGTATCAAATGGAGTTTTAATTAATGATGAAATAATCAAAGCTTTTATCAAATACAAATTACTTCTTTTATCTGTTTCATTGGATGGTTACGGTGAAACGCATGATAAAAACAGAGGTAAAGATGGAATTTTTGATAAGATAATTTCTAATTTAGAAAACCTGAAAGCAAAAAAGAAAAATCAAATGGTTGATATAAAAACCATTGTTTTAGAAAACAATCTTGATGATTTGCCTAAGCTTTACAAATTGTGTGAAAAAATGGGATTTGAGTTTTTATCGATTTCATTTTTAAGAAACAACAATTGGAAACAAAATTCCGTTTTGCAGGAAAGTTTTATTCCTGAATTTACTCAAAATTATCCGATACAAAAGTATTTTGATATGGAACATTTTAAAGAGGTTTATAAGGAAATTGAAGGAATAAAAGGTGAAACAAAGCTTAGATTTTCACCGAAATTTGAGTATTCGGGAAATCCGCTTGAAGCGATTGAAAGATTTTTTAATTTGACTGAAGATATGCCGATAAATGAAATTTACAAACCTTGCACTTATCCGTACAATAACATGATGATTAATCCAGAAGGGTTTGTTTATCCTTGTCTTTCTCAAAAAATAGGCAACGTGAAAGAAAAAAGTTTAAAGGAACTTTTTAATGCGCCTCACTATTGCTGTTTTAGAAAAAATCTTAAAGCAAACGGCGGCACATTTGGTGCTTGCCAAATGTGTTGCGAACTCACTCCGAAAGAATAGAACATTTGATTTGTTAAAAAGCTTGATTACATTTTTATTAAGATTTTTAGATTGTCTTTTGATTTGTTTGCTTCAAAAGCATCCAAAGCATCGTCAATTGAATAAACACCGCTTATGAATGACGAAAAGTCGATTTTATTATTTTTTAAAAGCCTTAAAGCAGGAGGAAATTGTCCGCAACGTGAGCCTAAAACAGTGATTTCGTCTATTACAATAGGCGCAAGGTTAAGCTCTTTCCCTGATGCAACCGTGCTTTTTAAAACAAGTACGCCTCTTGGCTTTGTTAATGCCATTGATGTTTCAAAACCTGACGCAGAGCCTGTTGCTTCCACTACAACATCGTATTTCTTTTCTATTTTAAATTCGCTTAAAAGCTTTGTTTGAACGCCTTGCGCAGAAGCAATATCCAATTTGTTTTGGTGTTTACCAACAAGTAATACATCAAAATTTTGTGCATTCAAAGTAAGTGCGGTTGTTAAGCCTAGCTTGCCGTCACCAAGCACAACAATTTTTTGCATTGGATCAATATGGAGTTGTTCGGTAATTTCACATGCTGCCGCAAGTGGTTCAACAAAAACCGCTTGTTCATCAGATACATTATCAGGAACTTCGAACAATACATTTATCGGCATTGTCATATATTCTGCAAAACAGCCGTCTTTATGCCAAATCCCCAAAGTATGGCGGTTTGGACAGTGGCGATAATTTTTCTTAGCACACCATTCACATTCAGGGTCATTGCATCCGTAACTGATTTCTGCAACAACGCGTTTTCCAACCAAAGATTGGTCTTCGTCGTTAACTTCTTCAACAACTCCAACGAATTCGTGTCCTAAAATACCAACGTAGCCCATATAGCCTTTCGTAATTTCGTAATCAGTATTACAAATCCCCGCAAGAGTTACTTTTATTAGGGCTTCGCCTTTTTTAGGGATTGGTTTCGGATAATTTTTATCTAATTTTAAGTTGTTATCAAATACAATAGCCTTCATGCTTTCAGCCTCCTTATTCTATACCAAAATATCACAAACATTGAATTCTGGGTTTAGATGTAAAAAAGTCTTTACAATCCTTATGTCAATTTTGAAAATAGTGTAGTATATTCTTGTACTTGATTTTAAAACAAAGCTGAAACGCTGCGTAGGACAAATCTTCACAAAGGTACAGGGCAAGTTATGCCCATTAATAGTAGAATAGCGGAGGATTATTGTGCGACATTGCTGTCAATTTCGTCCTGATGACGTTTATTATCTAAAGGACAATGAGTTATTTACATCAAGAAAATTATCAATAGGATTTTGTCCGATTTGCGGAAAGCCGGTAAGTGAACTTTCGGAATGGCGATTTGACGGAATTTGTAATGTTACAAAAGTTGCAGGAATTGAAGCTAACGATTTAGTTATAAAGCATAAAAATGAAATAGTTTATTCTATGCGTGAGTTTAATTATGCAAAATTTAAATCTAAGCCGTTTGGTTGGAAGTTTGGATTAAATAAATGTGTTAAATCCGGTAAAAAAGAAGTTATCAAGCAGTATGCTTGCGATTTTTATGGGAATAGGGAGTTAGTTAAGGAAGTTTAAATTACTTAACGCCCCCTCACCCCCAACCCCTCTCCCACAAGGGGCGAGGGGAGAATATTTTTATCTTACTGAGGGCTATTGTTTCACCTTTCTCTCTCGTGACACACTCCTTGTGTACATATACGTTGCCCTTGCCCTCAGTATTTTTTTTAAGGGAATAAGGTAATAGAGGAATAAGTGAATAAGAGGTGAAAATATTGTTTACGGCTTGAGCCCTCACCCAAATTTCTAAGTTTCAAGTCATTAAAAAAGGTTGGCTCTCAACTTGAAATTTTACCCTCTTCCCAAAAGAGGGATAGAAAGGTATATTATGTCAAAAAAGGTTGAAGATATTAAGCAGAAAGTTAATCAGAAACATATAGAGTTTTATGACAAAACTCTTAGTGTTTTAGAATTTATGCTTGACGAATACGCTAGAGAAATTAAATATGCAGAATTTGAATTTATAGACGCGCCAAAAAATTCGCTTGTCATGATTGATTTTTTGATATCGGCAATCGGCAAGGTTCAAAAAGGACAGCGTTTGGCGTTAGGTTTGGATGATGATGTTGTCGTAAATGAAGAACCGAAGATTAATGTAGTGGAGGGGTTGTGTGAGGGGAAGATTTGATAAATGTAGTGTAGAGGTTTTGGCGGAGGAATGAGTTGAAAGTTGAAAATAGAAAGTTGAAAATTAATTTTAGATATTATTAAAAATAAACTTACTTCTATATTGAACTAATATTATTTTAAGGCAAAATTTTATACAACTTTCCACTTTTAACTGTCAACTCGAAACTACCCACCCGCATCTGTAAGGCTCGCTTACACTCGCCAACAGCTGTGACCTCCCTAACTTGTGAGGTTATAATAATGATTAGAGTTTTGATACCGAAAGATGATGAGTTTTGGGAATATAAAGATGAGTGCAAAAGTTTATATGAAAAAGTGCAAGGATGGATTTGTGACACAAACTCGTTTGAATTCATAGTCAATAATACGTTCTTTTATCTGTTTTTAAACGATAAAAAATTGATTGGGGCGATTTATTATTTTGTGGATGAGAATAACAAATTATACCTGAATGGTTTTGCGAAGCGAAAAATGCACCTTTTGAATATTGAATGTTTGAAAATGTCTTTAAAGTGGTTCAAAGGTGATATTCATGCTGTTGCACAAAATCGTATGTCAGAGTTGTGTTTGAGAAGGTGTGGGTTTGAGTGGGTTGGCGGGAAAGAGTTTGTGTATAGGGGATGAAACTTTTTCAGTATAATAAAGCTCCATATAAAATTACACCTGTTATTAGCACTATATAGATTAGTGCAATAAGAGTTCCTAATATCTTTATAAAATTTAAGATTTTATTTTCTAAAAATTTTTCTTTTTGAATTTTTAATTGAAAAACTTGTTCCCAAATAAGAATTATAAAATTCAACAAAAAACAAGCAGGAAGCAATAAGTAATCTACAATTGCAAAATTATAAGTGTAGTTGTTTGTGAAAAAACAAAAAAGCCTAAAAAATAGTATAAAAACACCGATTAATGAAAATAGATTATAACTGTATCTTTGATTTAGTTGTTTTAATTTTTGAGAAAAATTCATATTTTAATAATATAGCAAAAAGAAAGGAATTTACGATGGTTAACTATAATATTCATGAAGATTGTAAATTTTTATCAAGAAGAATATATCCAGCTTGTAGGTCGTGTTCAACATTTTTCATTGAACACGACAATAACTATTCATAATTCAATTCATTAATTTTATTGATATTATCAAAATTACACCAATCTAATTCATAAAAATGTTGTTTAACAAATTTATTAAAACTTGAAAACTCCCAGTCCTTAGCTTTATTCGTATAACCATGTTTAATCGGGTTATAATGAATATAATCGAGATGTTTATACAAATCATTAAGATCTCTTATTGTATGTTCCCAATATCTATGTTGCCAAATATCACATTCTTTGCGCCTTACATTACCTGGTGTTAATGAATAATTATCAATATTTTGTTTATCTATTTTTTGAGAAAAATAACGTTTTATTTGTTGAATAATTTTAGGATAATCATTTATATCATAAGGTTTTATTATCATGTGAATATGTTCAGGTAAAATACATATTGCATAAATTTCATAATTAAAACTTTGAATAGTGCGTTTGAATGCTTCACGCAAGATTTGAATGTTTTCAAGCAATATTTTGCGTCGTTTTGCGGTTACGATTGTAATGAAAACGTATGAATTTTCAATGAATAATCTCTTATATTGCATTGTTAGATTATATAATAAAATGTTTGTTTTTGAAAAGTTTTTGTCGTGTTCAATGAAAATAGTTGAACACGACCTACGGTGTTTGAATAAGTGTAGGTCGTGTTGGACAATTTTCATCCAACACGACAAATTATTAGGAGTATACTCCAGAAAGGAAAAATATGTCATTTGAATACATCATTAATCAAGATGAAAAAATCAAAAAGCTTACGCAAGAAGAGAAAGAGCAATTAGTAAGCAAAATTTCTTCTAAATTCGTGACGCTAAACAGCGAACGTTCAGAGAATTTAGAAATGGCATCAAATCTTGCCAACGAGATTTTCTTCAAAAATGATTTTAAATCACTAACCGATAAAAACCAAAAATGGAAAGCTAAAATTAAAATGTGTAGGACTTTCATGTTTTATCAAACCCTAAAAGCTTTTATCTGGAGAAATACTTATGCAAATGTTAATTCTATGTTCGACGTGTCAGGTGAAAATCACGACTCCAACAACGCGTCAAATAAGCAAAAAGCAATGCTTGTGGACATTCTTGAAAAAATGGGTTACCAAAAGACCTGTGACCAAATCATTGATAACGCTTTACTTTATGGTGAGTTGATTTCATTTACAGCGTGGAAAAAGAAATATGAAGAATACCGACGTCCTATTGATTTCTTTAAAAACCTTTTCTCACAAGATTTCGCGAAGCTTCCGCAAATATTAGAAGCTATAAAGAATGGCAAAAATTATTGGGTAGATTCACGTAAAATTTATGACAATCCTTTTATTTACGCAGTAAATCCTGCCGATTTAGTTTTTGATTCATCACAAAAAGATAATTGGGATTCTTGTCCAAAAATTTATAGGTCTTATAAAACCGCAAGTGAAATTATTAATAACAAATATTATAATTTTACGGATGAAGAAAAAGCCGAAATTTTAGAGCTTCCGACAAGCGCAAGTCAAAATTCGAAAATAAAAGATGTTGTAAACGGTTCAACAATAGAAATTTTAGAGCATTGGGGTGACTTAAAATTGCCTAACGGAGTTATATTGCATAACTGGCATGCAGTGGTTGTTGCACGTAAATATTTGGCATTTTTCGGTAAAAATGAAAGCATTATTAACCCATTTTCTTATGGTGCGTTTATCACTGACCCCGAAACCAAGCGCGGTATAAGTCCGTTGTACTCTGTTTTATCATTGGCGCATTTGCAAGAAGAATTGATGAACAGGACTTGCAACTTACAAACGCTCAACGAAAATCCGCCACTTCTTGCGCCGGAAGGATTTTTTGATGAGGATGAAATTAATCTTTATCCGGGGAAAATTATTGAATATGGTGACAATTTGACTCCTAGCGGCGCTTTTCAACAATTGACATTTAATTCAAATATCTTCTTGCAAGATATAGAATTTTTAAACGATTTAATGGCAGAAGTTTCAGGAATTTTCCCTAATATGATTGGCTCTGTTGAAACAAGTGGCACAAAAACAGCGACCGAAATTAACACAAAAACACAAGGTCAGATGATACGTCTTGCAATGCTCGTTGATACAATTAATCAAGATTTGATTATTCCTAATGTGGAAAAAGTTGCAAAATTGTGCGCAGATTTTAAATCCGGCATCGAAACAGTTTTTGTAAACCATGAAAACAAGCAAGAAGTGATTGAGATTGATGATTTTGTTCGTCAAGGCGATTATAAATACTTGTATGCGGATTCTTCTATGATAACGCAAAAATCCGAACAGGCAGACATTGTAATACAAGCGATTGAGAAATTTTCGTCCTTGATACCTTTGAATTTGCAAGAAATATTTATTTGGTATTTTGAGCAAAAAGGGGTTGATAGTCCGGAAAGATTTTTGGGCGCGATGAATGATGGTGGCGCGCAGTAGGGTTTGAGGAATGGAAAATGGAAAATTGAAAATTGTTTTAAAAGGTTAATATGTGAATAGGTTTTTTAAGGTGGGGAGTCGTTTGCGTTTGGTTTGGTGTAGGTCGTGCTCAACGTTTTCATTGAGCACGACAATAATTCAAAAGCAAATCTAGAGGTAGTTAATGGTGCAAAAAATTGCACCCTACTGAGATTTCTAGTGAAAGTAATATGTGGTTATCTTGTGAAAAAGAAGTATAGGCACAGAAAAAAGTCAACAAGTAGTGTTATTACAAAATAATAATAAAACACGTTGACAAAAATTTTGTAATATTTGTTTTCAACCAATTGTCGATTTTTTATGCAATCATCTTTGTTTAAGTCGATGATTAATAGAATAAAGTATATTAGGATTGCTAGGAATACTATTGGTGAGCCGAAAAATGGTACAAATGCAAAATAAATTCCAGCACCATTGTCAAAATAAAAAGATTTATAAAAAGGATTTATGAAGTATATTATCAATAAAATAGAAAAAATAGTTAAGATTTGTACTTTATTCTTTAAAATTGGAAAAATTAAAAATATAAATAAAATAACTATTGGGATTATAGCTAAGACACAAATTATGGGAATAAATAGAAAAATAACAGCCAATAATACTTCTATAACATTGTGTGATACAGAAGTATCCCCCATTACATAAAGACTAAAATATGTTGCTATCATTCCAAATAATGGAAATAAGAAGTTTGTAAATCCAAACATCGCAAAGAAATTTGCACTTAAACGATTTGGAAGTTTGTTAAAATGTTCTTTTAGCGTCATAAGCTGATTATAGCATATTTTATTAACAAAAGATATAGGTATATATATTAAAAATGGAGTAAAGATGACTGATGAAATTTTAAAAGGTTATATTACAAATGATAGATTTGTTTGGAAAGCAAATAAAGGCGCTTGTAAAAAGTGTACTTCTATGGATAATAAAATGTTTGTCAATAAAAAAGACATTCCACAAAAACCTCATCCGAATTGTAAATGTCGAATTAATAAGGTTCATTATGTGGATAGAAAAAATGATACTGATTATCATGAAATATTAAGGCAAGCCGCTATTTATGTCTACCATGGAAAAGATGCAGAAATTCCTGAAGGGTATTCTTTAGCAGAAAGCGTAAGAAATGCTAAAACAGGGTTTTATGCGGATGTTTTGGTAGGAGAAGATGATGTAATTATTGCAATTAGAGGGACTAATAACTATTGGCTAATACGTGGAACTGATTTAGATGACGATTTAGCAATGGCACGTTCCAGAATCCCAGCGCAAACAAGAGATGCACTTGATTTATACGACAAAGTAAAAATGGAATATCCTGATAAAAAGATTGTACTAACAGGACATTCTCTAGGAGGAAGTTTAGCTGATATAGTTGGGGCGTTAAATTGTGAATTAGCTGTAAGTTTTAATGCTTATGGTGTCAGAGATTTGTTCAATGAAAATGCTGTAATACAAGAAGATAATATTGTTAATTATGTTAATACTCAAGATGCAGTTACTGTGGTGAATGGTGAAAACCATATCGGAGAAACTTATTCTGTGCCAAATATAGGAAATAATTTTTTTGGCAAACATAATGCAGAAGGAATGGGAGAACTTTCTGAAAGAGAAAAAATTACGACAGAGAAAATAAAAGATATTGCAGATGAAAAATATAAGAAAGCACAAGAAGTAAAAGATAAACTTACTGAGCCTTTTGAAAAAATGGAAAAATTGCGAAATAGAATTAAGCAGGAAATAGAAGAAGAGGAGTTGAGAAGACAAATTGAATTAAGGAAATTTAGGCACTCTAAGTTATAACATAAAATACAAAAGTGCCACAAAAAAAGGAATATATAAGGACCAAAAAAAGTAATAAAAGATTTTTACGAATTTTTTATAAAATTTATTACTTAATATGATGGTATTTTTTAGTGAAATTTTTTGTTTTTTGTCAACTATATGAAATGCAAATAGGCAAAGCAAATATAAACAAATAATGTAAGGATGCTTATAAACATCAATTGTATTAAGAAGATTTGTACTTGGTATAAATAGATAATACAAAATACAAATAATAGCAATAAAAAGTACAACAGTTGTAAAAAAAAGAATGTTAGATGTTTTTTTGTTATTGGTTCTCAATAAAAAAAATAAAGGAAATATCATTGGAATACTTGCAATAGAAATTACTCCAAACAGATAAATGCAAAATCCATACATTAATATTAGTTCTACAAAAATATTGTAGTCAAAGTCTTTACCAATATAACTCAACAGAATTGCAAAATTAGCAAATCCAATCAGTGCAAGGAAGTTTGCGCTGATACGGTTTGGGATGTCGTTTATGGTGGTCTTGTTTGGCATAAACGTATTATAGCATGTTTTAGTGGGTTTTTGTTTTAGTCGTGCTCAAATTTTTTCGTTGTATACGACAATAATTTAAAAGCAAAATTCTGTTAATGGTACAAAAAAATTGCACCATTAACTTTAACCTAATTCATGCCTATCAACTCTCGCAAGGGGCGAGGGAAGAAATTTTTATAAAAAAGAAAGGAAATTTATGGAAGAAATTTTAGAAAATGTGCAAGAGCCGGAAACGGTTTCCGAAAACTCTTGTTCTCAAAAAGAAGAAGGACAAGCAGAAAAAGTTTCTGAAGAGAAAACTGATTTACAAGCCCCTTCTGAGCTCATTTTAGGAAAATTCAAATCAGTAGAAGATTTGACAAAAGCTTACAAAGAGCTTGAAAAATTTCAAGGCACACAATCTGAAGAACTTGGTCTATTAAGGCAAAAAGCCACGTTATCAGAAGATTTAATCAAGGCTTGGGAACATCAACAAACAATTGAAAAAGCGAAAGAAAGCTTACAGCAAGTCGCGCAGAAGTACAATTCGCCGCAATACTTTCAAGATCCGTCTTTTAGGGAAATCTACAAGGAAGCATATTTAGCATTAGGCGAAAACTTAGATAGCGATAGGTTAGTAAAGCTGATTGAAGATTATGTGACCTCTCGAATTTTTGCAAAAGAAAAATCTCAAGCTGTAGCTAAAGAGAATAATTCTGCAATAGATACAATGAAGTTTTCTAAAAATGAGGTTTCTTCACTAACTCCGCCTAAAAAAAGGCTGGATGAGATGACAGAGAAGGAAGTGGATGAGCTGTTGGAAAGACTTTTGTAAAAAGTCTTTCCAAAAATTGACAATGGAAAATTGAAAATTTTTGGAAATTTTATTAATTATTTTCCATTTTTCATTTTTAATTAATAACAGCGTCAAATCTGCTTCCTGAACAAAAGAAAGGAAAATCATGACTGATTCAAAACAACTAATTGCAACTGCTTTTACAAAAGCGTTCAACAAACATTTTTACAATGAGCTTGTAATCGGCAAACTTGCTCATTCTGAATTAAAAAATAACATTAACAAAGGCGATGAAGTTGATGTTACAATGCCGGGACTTTTAACACTATTCGATTATGATGGTGGCGATTTGCCAAACGCAGAAATGGCAACACTTTCTACTTGCAAAGTTAAAATTGATAGAGGTAAAGCTTTCCATTTTGAATTATCAGAAATGGAAGAAAAAATGCTAAAAGCATCTGTTAGTGCAAACGAGCAAGTAGAATTAGCAAAAGATTATACAAGCGATGCAATCAAGCAATTTGCGGCTGCCGTAGATACAGCTTATGCAAACTTATACACAAGAGCCGGTCACTATTTAGACAACAGCGGTGAAGCAATTACCTTAACACCTGCAGTTGCGAAAGATATTTTTGCATACATGCAAGCAAAATTCCAACGCGGTGACGGTAAAGGTCATACTAACTGGATTGATGGCTCAATGGTTTGTGTTATTCCGCCTGAGTATCAATTCTATTTGGGTAAAATGGAAGATTTGAAGTACACAGAAACAGGTAAAAACGAATTGAAAAAGGGTTACATCGGTTCTCTTTGCGGTTGGGAAATTCTTGTTTCAAACAACATTGCTCAACCGGAAGACGGCGTTTTCTATCCGTTATTTGGTGTAAAAGGCAAAACACTTGCCGGCGGTATTTCTTCAGATTTGAACACAACTTCTTATGTACCTGAAAAGAATTTTAACACTTGTTATAAAGGTTACGGCTTGTATGGTGTTGGTGCGCCAAGAGCAGATTATTTAGGTACAGTAAAAGTTAAGGCAGAATTAGCGTTGGGGTAAGAAGGTCGTTAAACTCAATTGAAAATGGAAAGTGGAAAATTGAAAGTTGTTTATAATATTTTTAATTTTCTTTTTGTTCAATTGTTTTGTATTTGTGGATTACCACGAGGTTCTCTCGCAATGACAGCTCATTTAAGAGTATTACGCACAGTCATTGCGAGGAACGAGAGTGACGAAGCAATCCATAAAAGCTTTACTGACTCGCTATCATTTCAATATAATTGAAAAATTTAATATGAACTTAATGTCTTAACGACTCAGTGACTTAAAGACATCAAAAAGAAAGGATTTTTATGACAAGAGATATAATTAATGTTCAATATCCGACTTTAGACCACACAGAATCAGTGGCAAATATCGGAATTACAAAAACTACTGTTGTGCAAGCAAATGGAATTACAATTGCGGATGCATTTTCTAACAAAAATAATTCACTTTTTATTGTAATTGACTCAACTTCAAGTGCTTCGTCTTTGTTAACAGTAAAAGCCGGAGATGCTTATCCAAACTCAATGTTAGGTGATATTGTAATTGAATTACCAAATGGTATTTCGGCAATTCAAGTTCAGGATTTGTCAAGATTTGAAAAAGCTGATGGGTCTATTGATTTAGATTTCGCTCAAGGTTTTGCCGGTACAATTTTTGCAATCGCTAAATGGGCAGGGGTAAGAACTGTTTAATAGAAAGGGGGCGCAGCCCCCTTTTCTTAATGGAAAATTGAAAGTGGAAAATGGAAAATTGTTAAAAAAAGTCAATAAGTGGATGAGTTCGTTTTTTGTTACTATATATTATAAAACTAGTTTAATCTTGAACAAGTTTAAAATAATTTTCCACTTTCAATTTTCCATTTTCCATTTGCATCCCCATTAACTTAAAAAAGAAAGGATATCATGTACAAAATAAAATATTTGCCGACAGGAAATGTTTTTGTTTTACCTAAAGATGATGCAATGGCTCTTAAAGAAAAAAGTCCGAGTGATTATCAAATCATAGAAAAAAATGGACGCAAGGTAAAAGATAAAATTAAGCCGAAAATTAAGGAGGATGAAAACTCTATTTTTTCAAAAGTAGTTGAAAAGGAGTAGTGTATGAAGTTTTTAGACGCATTAGCAAAAATGGAATCAGGCGGAAATTATAAAGCTTTTAACAAATATGGTTACGCAGGCAAGTACCAAATGGGCGAAATGGCGATGATTGACGCAGGTTACTATATCAAAAAAGGGAGTTTTAACAATGATTGGAGTGGAATTTTTACAGGAAAAGACGGAGTTTTCTCAATAACGGATTTTCTTAATAATCCACAAGCGCAAGAAAACGCGCAAATAATTTTTAAAAAGCGTCAATGGGGATATTTAAAGGCCGTTGGCGCAGATAAATATATAGGAAAAGTGATAAACGGTTATACAATAACAAAATCAGGATTATTGGCAGGTGCACATTTGAAGGGTGCAGGGTGCGTAATTAATTATTTGAAATCTGATGGAAAAAATAATGCGTGCGACGCGTTTGGAACATCAGTAGAAACATACATGAAGAAGTTTGCAGGATATGATGTTTCAGAAATTTGCGGGTGATATCGCAAATTTATAATACAAAAATGAATGGAAAATTGAAAATGGAAAGTAATTCAGGTAGTGTCTGAATATCATGTAAGGAGTAAATATGACATTAACTTTATTAGATTTATATAATACGGCTGCAACGCAAGAATGGTCAATGTATGACAACGATGCGGCTTCAGGTGATGAATTCGAAAAATCTCTAGTATTAGCTTTGAATAAAGCATTACAGGAAATTCTTTATTCTTATGAATTTAGTTTTCGTAATAGAACGCATATTTTGTTTACTATTCCGCGAATCAATGCTTATGATTTGCCTAGCGGTATGATTAAGAAAAACCCGGATGGTGATTATTGTGTTAAACTTGGAACAAAATTCTTAAAACGAATTGAAACTCCTGAAAATTTGGATGAAAAATCAGGTGTACCGGAAGGTTTTTATTTAAATAATGATAAAATTTATCTTTATCCAACACCAAATGAACAGTCAATTGTGACGATTGATTATATTACATTGTGTATCGGAGAAAACAAAGATGGCGAAGAAATTTTCACGCTTAAAGAAGATGATGATGTTGTTTTTGTGCCAACGCATTTAGAAGAATTATTGAAAAATGCAGTTATTTCAAGAGCAATGCTGAATTCTATCGCGTCAGAAAGTGATGAGAATTTTTCTGCTTATAAAAAACAGTCTGAAACCGCGTATAGATTATTGGTAAAATATGCGAAAGGAGTTGATGGCGAAAAGAAGATTTGTTTGTAAAATTGTTTTGAGTTTTTGAGAAATGCGATTGACAAAATGTGTGTTATCGTAAATAATAAAAGTATAGGGAACCTGAGTACAAGGTTCTAGATTGTACTCAGTCCACCGTTCTCTATAATGCACTTAAAGAACTTAAAAATAGTAGCGCTGCAATCGCTGCTATTTTTATTAGTAATTTAGCGCTCATAGTCGCATCCTCCTTTCTAGCTTAATTCCACCAATTACTGTTGTGCTAGAGGTAGGAACTTTAACGGTAGTTCCCATTAACTTTTTAATGTTCAATAGAGTTATTATACTATAAATGTAAATGCATAGGCTGATTGTTGTTAAGTTTTTGTTGGGGTAAAACCTCAACCTACTTGTAGTTTTGACGATTGAGGTTGACTTGGAGTTTTATTTACATTTAGTAATTTAACAATTGTCAACCGACCAAAGGTCTACGTGTGTAGCACAAAAAAAAGCCCCAAATGGGGCTGAAACTTTGTGTAAGATGGGGGTAAATATAATTGGCTTATATTGTCCCACCAAACTTTTTGTAAGATGTAAGATTATATAAGAGAGTGTTTATGTTTTTTTTGAACTGGTAAAGGTAACCCCTCACCCGAAAATCTAAGTTTCGCGAAGCTCAACTTGATTTTCTACCCTCTCCCTCAAGGGGCGAGGAGATGCGCTAAGCTTGTAGTTCCTGCATTTGAGGTTGACTTGGAAGTTACATTTATCTTGTAGTTTTACTTATGTCAACCGACCAAATGTCTACGTGCGTAGCACTTAGGCTATGAAGTTATT
>OIYY01000247.1_pt1 | contig 41334 bp, 37 predicted proteins | sample 1588341 | NCBI WGS metagenome assembly OIYY01 (sample SAMN03283287) | human gut metagenome | biome: human-associated habitat; material: feces | host: Homo sapiens | place: Peru | collected 2012 | reverse complement strand
ATTAACAAGACCTATCGTAGAAGAAGCAATCAGAAGAACCAGGGAAGCTAGACTTTATATCATGGACGAAGTTATGTCCAAAGCAATTGCTGAGCCAAGAAAAGAAGTTGGACAGTATGCTCCAAAGATTCTTCAGGTTCAGATTGACCCGGCTAAGATTGGCGATGTAGTAGGTCAGAAGGGTAAGACAATCAACGAGATTATCGACCGTACCGGTGTTAAGATTGATATCAATGATGAAGGTGCAGTAAGCATCTGCGGTACCGATAAAGCAATGCTTGAGAAAGCTGCTGACATGATCCGTATCATTACAACTGATTTCGAAGAAGGTCAGATTTTCACTGGTAAAGTAGTAAGCATCAAAGAATTTGGTGCATTCATCGAATTTGCACCGGGCAAAGAGGGAATGGTTCACATTTCCAAGATTGCAAAAGAGAGAATCGAACATGTAGAAGATGTTCTGACTCTTGGTGATACAGTAACCTGTATCTGCATGGGCAAAGACAGAATGGGAAGAATCAGCTTCTCCATCAAGGATGTTCCTGCTCAGAACTAATTGCAGATTCGTGATATGCGATTTTTCGCTGTTCACATGAATAAAAAGAGGCGTATGTTTTTGTGGATGAGAATCCACAAAAGCATACGCCTTTTTACGTAAGTAGCGAAGAAAAAGTCTGGCAGAAAAAAGAGCCAAGTTTGCTGAGTAAACTTCCTTTTAGGGTATCCGGAAAGCTCTGCCGGTGGTCAAAAATGCTGCACTGCATATATTATAAGAAAACATAAAATGGTGCAGTATGGAACGGGTCAGACAGATTACAAGGGTGAATGAAGCTCATAAACTAGGATATATTGGAAATAATGTCACGGTAGCCGTGATGGATACAGGAATTGGAACACATATTGATTTTGGACAAAGAATCAGAGGATTTCGTGATTATGTAGGTGATAAGAAGATACTTTATGATGATAACGGTCATGGAACCCATGTTTCCGGAATTATTGCAGGTTCCGGTTTCGCTTCCCATGGACGTTACCGGGGAATGGCACCGGGAGCACAGATATTTTCGATAAAAGTATTAGACTGCATGGGAAAAGGTAATACCAGACTGGTGGTATCTGCATTAAAATGGCTGATTGCAAATTATGGGAAAATGAATATCAGAATCTTAAATATTTCCGTAGGAATGCTTGCTTCGGCCAGAAGGGAAGAACAGGAGGAATTGTTAGCAGCAATTGAAGCAGTCTGGGATGCAGGAATTGTAGTGGTTGCTGCTGCCGGAAATAACGGGCCAAAGGATAAGAGTATTACGATACCGGGGCTATGCCGGAAGATTATAACGGTAGGCAGCAGTGATGATGAGGAAGGAGAAGTAAAAAATCTGGGTCTGATGCGTGGGTACAGTGGTAGAGGTCCGACGGAAGCCTGCATTATGAAACCGGAAGTAGTGGCTCCTGGAACAGCAATTGTCAGCTGTAAGCGGATGGGAAATGGCTATGAGATGAAAAGTGGAACCTCTATGGCAACACCTGTGGTGGCCGGGGCGGTGGCAGTGCTTTTAAGCCGTTATCCAAATCTAAAACCGGCAGAGGTAAAACTGCGGCTTTATGAGACGAGTGTAGATACCGGAAAATCCAAGCATGCACAGGGCTGGGGGAGGCTGGATGTCATGCAGCTGATTCGATAAAAGAAAATAGCATGGAAGAGATAAAAAGCAGAAAGAAAGAGAAAGAGACAGAGACAGAGGGAAAGGAATACGCCGAACATTTGATTTCTGGGAGAAAATGCGGTAAAATGAAGAATACGCATAAAATAAGGGGTAGAAAAGAAAGAGGAGGGAATAAGGTGAAGAAAATATTTAAAGTTTTAATCAGCAGACTTTTTATCACAGTTTTACTTATTTTACTTCAGTTTGGATATTTATTTTATCTGCTGCTGGAAGTTGGTAAAATGTCTACTTACATCAACCTGATTCTCAATATACTTGCATTTATCGTAGCTTTATTCGTTGTAAATCGAAGGATGAACCCGGCATACCGGCTGGCATGGGTATTTATTATTCTGATGTTTCCGTTGCTCGGACTGCTGCTGTATGTGGTATTTGGAAGACCGGAGCTCACCAGAAAGGCAAGAGAGAAAATGAACCGTGTAAATGAGGAAGTAGAACCGCTTCTTACAGAAGATAGTGCGTGCAGAGAACGGCTGGCAGAAGAAGATCCGGTTGCTGGCGGGCAGTCGGCATATATCAGTGACTGGGCACATTTTCCGGTTTATGAACATACAGCAACAAATTATTATCCGTCCGGAGAAGAAATGTTTCCGGTTATGTTAGAAGAAATCCGGAAAGCGAAAAAGTTTGTTTTTCTGGAATATTTTATTTTAGATGATGGAAAGATGTTCCGGGAGCTGATTCAGCTTTTGAAGGAAAAAGTGGAAGAGGGCGTAGAAGTACGTCTGATTTATGATGATGTTGGCTGCATTACGACACTGCCGAATAATTTTTATAAGGAATTGCAGAAAATCGGAATTAAATGTGCGGCGTTTAATCCGTTGCGGGCGAGACTTGCTGTCATTATGAATAACCGTGACCACAGAAAAATCCTCGTTATTGATGGAAATGTTGCATTTACTGGCGGAATCAATATTGCAGATGAATATATCAATGAAATTGAGCGGTTTGGATACTGGAAGGATACCGGAATCCGTATGAAAGGTGCAGCGGTTTGGAGCTTTACCTGTATGTTTCTTGAAATGTGGAATTATATAATAAATTCCACGGAGGATTATGAGAAGTTCCGGCCGGATGCAGACTATGTGGCAAAGATTCCATCCGTTGGATATGTGCAGCCGTATAGTGATACACCGTTAGATCACGAAAATACCGGCGAGAATGTATACATGAACATTATTAATTCAGCACAGAAGTATGTCTACATTTTCACACCATATCTGATTATTGACCACGAAATGCTGGTAAGCCTTCAGAATGCGGCAAAACGTGGTGTGGATGTGCGGATTGTAACACCTGGAATTCCGGATAAGAAATTTGTATATCTTCTGACACAGGCAGATTATGGTGTTCTTATTGAAAGTGGTGTAAAGATTTATCAGTATACACCGGGATTTATTCATGCAAAGAGTTTTGTCTGTGATGATAAAATTGCTACCGTAGGCAGTATCAATCTGGATTACCGCAGTATGTATCTGCATTTTGAATGCGGAGTCTGGTGCTATAAGACCGAGGCAGTGCTGCAGTTAAAAGAAGATGCACTTGCGGTAATCGGACAGTCACAGCAGATTGATCTGGAATTCTGCAAACACAGATTTGTAGGAGTACGGATGATACAGACCTGTCTGCGTCTGCTGGCCCCGCTTTTGTAGAAAAGGTTTTACAGGGAGAAGAAATAAGTAAGCGTCTTACGAAAATAATCCTGATAGGTAGCTTTTGGAATCGTAGTATCATATAAGACCCGGATGGAGCCGATTTCTTTTTCATTTAATGTATAGTAAAGTGTGCCGGCTTCTTTTCCCTGTGTTACCGGAGCTTTTATTTCTTCTGGAAGAGAAAGCTTTTTTTCAATAAGATTTAAGTCATTTCCTGCAGTATCAAGATATGAAAAGGTTCCTTCATAGGAAAGACTGACCTTTTTATCGGTGCCACCCCGTACTGATAATTCCGGCAGAGCGGGCGGTGTGGTATCCTGATAGAGCCGGCATATGGAAAAACCATAGTCTAAAAGGGCGGACGCATCAGCAAAACGCACTTTATAATCCGGTGCAGCCATAATGACTGCGATGAGTTTAATGTTATCTTTTTCAGCAGTGGCTGAGACACAGTATTTGGCAAGACCGGTGGAACCGGTTTTTAATCCAGTGGCATAGGCGTATTGTTTGATGAGCTTATTGGTGTTGGTTAGACCAAATTCGGAAGACCCTTTTTTCGTGACATGGGTAATATTTTCCATCCAGATGGTGGAATAATTATGTATCTGCGGATATTTTGTGATTAATTCCCGGGACATTAGAGCAACATCATAGGCACTGGTCATATGATTGTCAACGTCAAGACCGCAGCAGTTAACAAAGTTGGTATCCTTCATACCAAGTCCGGCAGCCCGCTCATTCATCTGGGCAACGAAGGCATCTTCCGAACCGGCAATGAATTCTGCCATGGCAACGCAGGCGTCATTGGCACTGGCAACACTGATACACTTTATCATGGTATCAACGGTCTGGGTTTCACCCGGCTCTAAGAAGACCTGAGAACCGCCCATACTTGCAGCATGTTCCGAAACTGTGACAACATCATCCAGGGAAATTTTTTGTGTGTCCAGAGCATCAAAAATCAGAATCAGTGTCATGATTTTCGTAATACTGGCAGGATGCAGGATGGAATGAGCATCCTTTTCATAGATGATGGTTCCGGTAGATGCTTCCATTAAAAGAGCGCTGGGAGCAGACAATGCGACCGGAGCAGATGCATCGGAAGCAGCATCCGGATTGGAAGCATCTGGCATGGAAGCATCAGGGGATGGATTGTCGGATTCTGCAGGAGTTTCGTTTTCTGCAAGAACAGAAAATTGTGATGCCATTGGTAAAAAGGCCGGGCCAAGAAGAGACAGGCTTATGAAAATGGAAAGAATGGTATGCATAAGAATACCTCCGGTATGTTCTATTACATTTTAATAGAGAAGAGAAAGAAATATGCAGATAAAGCATGGTTTATTTAATTGACACAAAGAGGTGAAAGATGTTATTAAAAATCATTATTGTAATAGCATGTGTGATTTTGGTTTACATAATCTGGCAATGGCAGGAATTAAAAAGATTTGCAAGAACGGATTATGAGATAAAAAGCACTAAAGTGCAAAGAGAATATAAGGCAGCAGTACTGGCAGATTTGCATGGTTTTCAGTATGGAAAAGACAACATCCGGCTTTTAGATGCAATTAGAAGTGGACAGCCGGATCTGATTCTGATTCCAGGAGATATGGTGGTCAGCAGGAAAAGTGATACCTATGAGACAGCGTTAAAGATATTGGAAGAGCTGTGCAGGATTGCACCGGTTTATTATTCTTACGGAAATCATGAATCCCGTGCCCACATAAGAAAAAGTGAGTATCAGGAGAAATTTTTCGCTTTTGAAAATAAGGTAAAAGAGCTTGGCATCCATGTACTGCATAATGAAACAGAAGCTTTTGGAGAACTGGCGGTTACCGGGCTTGAAATTCCATTGTCCTGTTATAAAAAAGGAGTGGATGTGCCACTTCCGCAGGATTATCTTGAGAAAACGCTTCCGGAGCAGACGGAAGATACCTTTCAGGTGCTGTTAGCACACAATCCAAGATACGCAAAGGAATATGCAGACTGGGGAGCGGATTTGACTCTTTGCGGACATAATCATGGAGGACTGATACGGATTCCGGGTATTGGAAGCCTGATTTCTCCACAGTTTCAGTGGTTTCCGAAATATGATGCCGGCTCCTTTGATTTTGATGGAAAGAAAGTAATTGTAAGCCGTGGACTTGGAACCCATACTTTTCATATCAGAATTTTTAACCGGGCGGAACTTGCGTTCGTGGTTATAAAACCACAAGATATTGCTTGATTTGTGGTGTAAAGTTGTGAAAAACACTAAATCTTGTAAAAATACTTGCGTTTTTTCTTAGATACCGTTAAAATAGATGTGCTAGGAAAGAATGGAGAGGTTTTGAAATGGAATTAACAGTAAAGCTGCAGGTGTTCGAAGGACCGTTAGATTTGCTCCTTCATCTGCTGGATAAGAATAAAGTAAATATCTATGATATCCCAATCGTGGAGATTACCAATCAGTATATGGAGTATATCCGGGAAATGAAGCGGCAGGATTTGAATGTTATGAGTGAGTTCTTAGTCATGGCAGCCACACTGATTGATATTAAATCAAAGATGCTTCTCCCATCAAAAGAGACAGAAGAAGAGGAAGCAGAAGACCCGAGAGCAGAACTGGTAGAACAGCTTTTGGAATATAAGATGTATAAATGCATTTCCTATGAATTAAAAGACCGTCAGATGGATGCAGAAAAGGTGATGTTTAAGGAGCCGACGATTCCGGATGAGGTAGCTGCCTATGAAGAGCCGGTGGATTTAGAGGAACTGATGGCAGATGTCACATTGAAGAAATTGAATGATATTTTCAAATCCATCATGCGTAAGCAGGAAGATAAGATTGACCCGGTTCGTTCCAAATTTGGCAAGATTGAGAAAGAAGAAGTATCACTGTCCGATAAAATGGTATATTTAGAGCAGTATGCAATGACACATCCACATTTCAGCTTCCGCAGTCTTTTAGAAGCACAGTGTGGCAAGATGGAGATTATCGTGACTTTCCTTGCAGTGCTTGAGTTGATGAAGATGGGCAAGATAACCATTTATCAGGATAAAATATTTGATGATATCAGAATAGAGTCCAAGGTTGCAGCCTAGGTTCTTATTATATGAGGGTAGTAATGGAAGAAAAGAATTATGAAGCAATTATAGAAGCAATTTTATTTACCATGGGGGAATCGGTAGAATTGGATAAAATTGCCAATGCAATTGAATTAGACAAACAGGAAACCAAAAAGAAAATAGAAGCACTTCAGCAGAAATATGAGCAGGAAGAAAGAGGTATCCAGATTATCGAACTGGACGGCGCTTATCAGATGTGTACGAAGAATGAAATGTATGAATATCTGATTCGGATTGCAAAACAGCCGAAGAAGCGTGTCCTTACAGACGTACTGTTAGAGACCTTATCCATCATTGCTTATAAGCAGCCGATTACCAAGGCGGAGATTGAAAAAATCCGTGGCGTATCCTGCGACCATGCAGTAAGCAAACTGGTGGAATATAATCTGGTCAATGAAGTGGGAAGACTGGATGCTCCGGGCAGACCGATGCTATTTGGCACAACGGAGGAATTCTTACGGAGCTTTGGTGTGCATTCCATTGATGAACTCCCGGTGCTGAATGAAGACCAGGTGGAAGAATTCAAGCATCAGGCTGAGCAGGAAGCAGAAATGAAGCTGGAAGTATAGCAACAGGGAATGTAGTAAGCGGAAGTATAATCGAAGTATAATCATAGAAAGAAATGAATAGAATGCAGAGAAAATGTATTTCGGAGCGGTCATGAAAAAGAGACGGTGGAAGAAAATGATAGCATTATCTCTGCTTTTTATATTTTTTAGTTCCAATCATATTCCGGCAGAACCGCTGCCACAGGATAATCCGGATGAAACGCAGGAAGAAAATGAAATAGAGATCGAAGAACCAAAGAATTTGTTCGCGCTGTCTGCATGCTTAATGGATGCGGATTCAGGGCGTATTTTGTTTGGAAAAGAAGAGGATGTGCGCCGGGCAAATGCCAGTACGACAAAGATTATGACATTGATTGTAACCTTAGAGCATGCAGATTTAAATGACGTGGTTACATTTTCTGATTATGCAGCTTCCCAGCCGGATGTGCAGCTGAATGGAGCAAGTGGGGAACAGTTTTTATTAAAAGACCTTTGTTTCTCTCTGATGTTAGAATCCCACAATGATTCGGCAGTGGCAATTGCGGAACATGTGGCAGGAAGTGTGGAGGCATTTGCCGGCTTGATGAATGAGAAGGCGGCGGAGCTTGGCTGCATGGATACCTATTTCATTACGCCAAATGGACTTGACAAAGAAGATGAAAAAGGATTCCATGGTACAACAGCAGCCGACCTTGCACGGATTATGAGTTATTGCATCAATGAGTCTCCCATGAAAGAGACCTTTCTTGAAATTACGCAGACACCGTCCTATTCCTTTTCTAATATAGAAGGAACACGAAGCTACAGCTGCAATAATCACAACCGTTTCCTTACGATGATGGACGGAGCAATCAGTGGGAAAACCGGTTTTACAGGCAATGCCGGATACTGTTATGTGGGAGCATTGCGGCGGGATGACCGTACCTATGTGGTGGCACTTTTGGGCTGCGGCTGGCCAAACAATAAGAATTATAAATGGTCAGACACAAAGCAGTTGATGCAGTATGGAATTGATTCATTTGAAAAGGTAAATCTTCTGGAGCTGGAAATCCCCAAGGAAGCAGAATGTCCCCTTGAGATAAGTGGGGCAAAGACAGAAGACTATAGCAGAATTAAGATGACAGAGGTTCAGAACAGGACAGAGGAAAAACAGATAGAAAATATACTGCTTCGTAAGGATGAAAGCATTGAATTTAAATTGGAGAGAAAGCAGAGACTTGAGGCTCCGGTGGAAGAGGGAACCACTGTTGGAACTCTTAAGTATATACTGAACGGGCAGGTGGTGAGAGAGGAAGAACTTGTCTTAAAAGACAGTGTTCCGGCATGGGATTACCGCTACAGCTGCCTCAGAATGGTTGACCTTTTTTCTTTATAAAGTCAGAAAATCAGCCATAAAATGCGATATGTAAAATCTGTGAAAAAATTAACAATTTGCTATTGAAAAGTTTTGGTCAATGTACTACAATTACCCTAGCGAAAAATTTTATTTTTTCTAAAATAGATGGAGGACTAAGAGATGAGCAACAGAAGTAATAACTTAGCAGAACAGAGAATTTGCCGTTTGCTGGATGAAAACAGCTTTATGGAAATCGGTTCTCTGGTAACCGCAAGAAATACGGATTTTAATCTGGCAGATGAAGCTACGCCATCAGATGGTGTCATTACCGGACATGGTCTGATTGATGGTAATCTGGTATTTGTCTACAGTCAGGATGCTTCCGTATTAAATGGAACAATTGGCGAGATGCATGCAAAGAAAATTGCAGCTGTTTATGACAGAGCAATGAAGATGGGTGCACCGGTAATCGGACTTTTGGATTGTGCCGGAGTTCGTCTTCAGGAATCAGTAGATGCTTTGAATGCATTAGGAATGATTTATGAGAAACAGGTTATGGCATCCGGAGTAATTCCACAGATTTGTGCTGTATTTGGCAGCTGTGGCGGCGGACTTACCGTAGTACCTGGTTTATGTGATTTTGCATATATGGAAGCTGATAAAGCAAAAATGTTTGTAAATGCACCAAACGCAATCGAAGGAAATTACGTTGGAAAATGTGATACTTCTTCTGCAGATTTCCAGAGCACAGAGACCGGCGTCATTGATATGGCAGGTTCTGAAGAAGAAATCTTTGCACAGATTCGTGAACTGGTCTGCATGCTTCCGGCAGATAACACAGAGAATGGTTATATGGAAGACTGTGAAGATGATTTGAACCGTGCATGCGAAAATGTAGATACCATGAAAGGCGATCCTCGTTTCGTATTAAGCGAGATTTCTGATAATCATAATTTCTTAGAGACAAAGAAGGATTATGCAAAGAGCATGGTAACCGGATTCATCCAGTTAAACGGACTGACTGTCGGTGCTGTTGCTAACTGCACAGAAGAATATGATGAAGAAGGAAAGAAAGTCGCAGAGCATGATGCAGCACTTTGTGCAAAAGGCTGTGAAAAAGCTTCTGAATTCATCCAGTTCTGTGATGCATTTGATATTCCTGTATTATCTCTTACCAATGTGGCTGGATTTACAGCAACAAAATGCAGCGAAAGAAGACTTGCAAAAGCTCTGGCTAAACTTACATATGCATTTGCAAATGCTACCGTTCCTAAGGTTAGCCTGCTTACCGGTAATGCTTACGGAAGTGCAGCAGTAATGATGAACTCCAAAGCAATCGGTGCCGACCTTGTATACGCATGGCCGGATGTTAAGACCGGTATGATGGATGCACGTCTTGCAGCAGAGATTATGTATGCAGACGCTGATGCGGACAAGCTTGCTGAGAAAGCAAAAGAATATGAGGCATTACAGTCTAACGTTGTAACTGCAGCTAAGAGAGGATATGTAGACTTGATTATTGAGCCTGCTGATACCAGAAAATATCTTGTAGCAGCTTTTGAAATGCTGTTTACAAAACGTATGGATACTCCATATAAGAAACATGGAACAAAATAGAAAGGTGAATCTTATGAAGAAAAAATTGTGGATGCTTGTATGTGTTTGTCTGCTTGCATTTTCTGTTACGGCCTGTGGTAAGACAGATCAGACTTCAATAACATTCAATGGAGGCACCTATGACCAGTGGAAGGATACAGTACAACAGACAGTACAGCAGATAACTACTGTGTCAGAAGCTGATATTGATAATGCTCTTTCTTCCATTTCAGAGAAGAGCGATGCAGTAAACTACAACTTCTATAGCAGCTGGAAAGAAGCTGTTGCTGACGAAGGAGACTTCCAGGGATTTGGTGACTTTACCATGACAGAGTCAAATAAGACAATGGTAATGGAACAGACATTGAATTATACCAACCGTGATCTGAGTTTTACTGTTGTATTTGATACAACTACAGACACACCGGAACTTACCAGTATGACATTTGACAAGGTATATTCACTTGGCGAGAAAATGGGCAAAGCCGGAATGAATACACTTATGGGCATGGGTACCGTATTTGTAATCTTAATTTTAATCAGTATTATTATTTATGCATTCCGCATTATTCCTTATTTACAGAATAAGAAAAAGAATGCGGCTGATGCAACTGCTGCAAAAGAAGATAAAGTAGTAGAACAGATTGCTCAGAAAGAAGAGCTGGTTCAGGATGATTTGGAACTTGTTGCAGTTATCTCTGCTGCAATTGCGGCAGCAACAGGAAGTTCTACAGATGGATTTGTAGTACGTTCCATTAAGAGAAGATAGTTTGAAGAATAATTAGGAGGATATAAAAATGAAAAACTATACAATTACAGTAAATGGAAATGTTTATGATGTTACCGTAGAAGAGAACGGAGCAGCATCTGCACCTGTAGCTGCACCAAGAAAGGCAGCAGCAGCTCCTGCAGCAAAAGCAGCAGCACCTAAGGCAGCAGCCGGAGCAGGAAGCATTAAGATTGAAGCCGGAGCAGCCGGAAAAGTATTCAAGATTGAGGCTCAGCCTGGAACAGCAGTAAAGAAAGGTGACGCAGTTCTGATTCTTGAAATTATGAAAATGGAGACTCCTGTTGTTGCACCGGAAGACGGAACAGTTGCAAGCATCGAAGTTGCAGTTGGTGACAGCGTAGAAGCAGGAGCATTACTTGCTACAATGAACAACTAGGAGGAAAATTATGTTAAGTTATGTTGGAGACACAATGAGTAACCTCCTGCATCAGACTGCATTCTTTAACCTGACCTGGGGTAACTACCTTATGATTGTAATTGCCTGCGTATTCTTATATCTGGCAATCAAGAAAGGTTATGAACCTCTTCTTCTGGTTCCGATTGCATTTGGTATGCTTCTGGTTAACATTTATCCGGACATTATTGCAAGTCCGGAAGAGACCAGCAATGGTGTCGGTGGTTTACTTTATTATTTCTATACTCTGGATGAGTGGTCAATCTTACCTTCTCTGATTTTCCTTGGAGTTGGTGCGATGACAGACTTTGGTCCTTTGATTGCAAACCCAATCAGCTTCCTTTTGGGAGCAGCAGCACAGTTCGGTATTTTCGGAGCTTACCTGCTTGCAATTCTGATGGGATTCAATGACAAGGGAGCAGCAGCCGTATCTATTATCGGTGGAGCAGATGGTCCGACCTCTATCTTCCTTGCCGGTAAATTAGGACAGGCTGCATTGATGGGACCGATTGCGGTGGCAGCATATTCTTATATGTCTCTGGTTCCGATTATTCAGCCGCCAATTATGAAACTGTTTACAACAAAGAAAGAACGTGCAATCAAGATGGAGAACCTTCGTCCGGTATCCAAACTGGAGAAGATTTTGTTCCCAATCGTAGTTACTACAATTGTATGTCTGATTCTTCCGACAACTGCTCCGTTGGTTGGTATGCTTATGCTTGGTAACCTCTTCCGTGAGTCTGGTGTAGTCAGACAGCTTACAGATACAGCATCCAATGCTTTGATGTATATCGTAGTTATTCTTCTGGGTACTTCCGTTGGTGCATCTACCAGTGCAGAAGCATTCTTGAATTTCAGCACACTTAAGATTGTTGCTCTTGGACTGATTGCATTTATGTTTGGTACTGCAGCCGGAGTCCTCTTCGGAAAACTGCTTTGCTGGATTACCAAAGGAAAGATTAATCCGTTGATTGGTTCTGCCGGAGTTTCCGCCGTGCCTATGGCTGCGCGTGTATCGCAGAAGGTTGGTGCAGAAGAAGACCCGACAAACTTTTTACTTATGCATGCAATGGGACCAAACGTTGCCGGAGTTATCGGTACAGCAGTAGCTGCCGGTGTATTTATGGCAATCTTTGGTATATAGGAGGATAGAAATGTCAGAAGAAATGAAAAAACCTTTAAAAATTACAGAAACTGTTCTTCGTGATGCACATCAGTCTCTGATTGCAACCAGAATGACAACAGAACAGATGCTTCCAATCATCCCGAAAATGGATGAAGTTGGATATTATGCAGTAGAGTGCTGGGGTGGAGCAACATTCGATGCCTGCCTTCGTTTCTTAAAGGAAGATCCATGGGAGAGACTTCGTAAGTTAAGAGATGGATTTAAGAAAACCAAACTTCAGATGCTGTTCCGTGGACAGAATATCTTAGGATATCGTCCATATGCAGATGATGTTGTTGAGTATTTCGTACAGAAATCTATTGCAAACGGAATTGATATTATCCGTATTTTTGACTGCTTAAATGATGTTCGTAACCTTCAGACAGCAGTAACAGCATGTAACAAAGAAAAAGGACATGCTCAGGTTGCATTATCCTATACATTAGGTGATGCTTATACCTTGGATTACTGGATGGAAATGGCAAAGAGAGTAGAAGACATGGGTGCTGATTCCTTATGTATTAAGGATATGGCAGGACTTTTAGTTCCTCAGAAAGCAACCGAACTGATTCAGGCTCTGAAATCTTCAACCAGCCTTCCAATCGAACTGCATACACATTATACTTCCGGTGTAGCTTCCATGACATACATGAAAGCTGTAGAAGCTGGATGTGATATTATCGATACTGCAATGTCACCATTTGCACTTGGTACCAGCCAGCCTGCAACCGAAGTTATGGTAGAAGCATTCAAGGGAACACAGTATGATACCGGTCTTGACCAGAACAAACTGGCTGAAATCGCTGATTACTTCCGTCCAATGCGTGAGGAAGCATTAGACAGCGGTCTGATGAATCCAAAGGTACTTGGTGTTAATATCAAGACTTTGTTATATCAGGTACCGGGTGGAATGTTATCCAACCTGATTTCCCAGTTAAAAGAGCAGGGACAGGAAGATAAATACGAAGAAGTACTGGCTGAAGTACCTCGTGTTCGTAAAGACCTTGGTGAGCCACCACTTGTTACACCTTCTTCCCAGATCGTTGGTACACAGGCTGTATTTAACGTATTAATGGGTGAGCGTTACAAAGTTGCTACCAAAGAGACCAAGGATATTCTTCTTGGAAAATATGGTCAGACTGTAAAACCTTTCAATCCGGAAGTTGTGGATAAGGTTCTCGGCGCTGACAAAGATAAGGCAATTACCTGCCGTCCGGCAGACTTACTTGAGCCTGAATTAGATAAGATTGAAGCTGAAATGAAACAGTACAAACAGCAGGATGAAGATGTATTATCTTATGCATTATTCCCACAGGTTGCTACTGAGTTCTTCAAATATCGTCAGGCACAGCAGACGAAAGTTGATACAACAATTGCAGATACAAAGAACGGAGCATATCCGGTATAGTACCTTGCTATCTATAGCAGTAAAGAAGCGGCTACAGACAAATATGTCTGTAGCTGTTTTCCTTTTGATGGGTATAATGGAATATCAGAATTACATAAAAATTCTATGGACAAGAGGACAAAAGATTGCTATGATGAAGTCATGATTTGTCATGGGGAAGACAAATTTAATTGCAAAGCATTTGAAAATATTGTGGCAGTTCTTTCACGGTATTTGGAGAGGGAAAAGGTGAAGGACAATGAAACTGTATGAATTGGGGACAGGGGAGCTGGTGCAGGTGCTGGTGAAAGTGGAGAATGCTTCAGCAGAATATGATAGTACAGTTGCTTTTGGAAAAGAAGGCATTTTATTAATCGAGCCAATACGTTATGATGGGAAAATTATTAATTTTTCCGGAGATAAGGTGCATATCAGTGTAATTTATATGGAAGATGGAATCAAACCGCTGATATGGGAGGGGTGCAGAATGCAGACCGTCCAGGCAGGAAAAGAGAGGTATCATGCAATTGTATGCAAGCGTGATGGAATGAAGTGGAACCGCAGACAGGCATACCGCCAGTATCTGGGACTGGATGGAATGTTGTCCATTGACAGTACAAGAGCAAATCGTTCTGTGGTTGTGAAGGATATCAGTGCTACCGGAGTGTCATTTGTGGGGATGCCGGATATGAATTATCTTTCCATGGGGGCATTTCATTTATCGTTTGAAGATAAAGCAAGCAGGCTTAAGGTACAGTTAACCGGTACTGCTGTTCGTCAGGAGCCGGTAGATGAAACGAAAGTGATTGTAGGATGTACGGTAAAGCAGGCAAATCTCGACTTGGGGACTTATGTCGCCTCCAAGCAGAAGCAGGAAATTGCCAGACGACATGGAAACTGACGAAAATCCTGCAAAAAAATGTTAAAACGACATAAAAAATGCAAAATATTTGTAGAATCGAGAAGAAGGAACTATGAATGGGAATACCAATGATTTGACCAGTCGAATCAACGAATGTTATGGAAGTTTAAGCAAAGGACAGAAAATATTAGCAACCTATATTACGGATAATTATGATAAGGCTGTATTTCTTACGGCAGCAAAAATGGGACAGGTAGTAGGTGTGAGTGAATCGACTGTAGTCCGATTTGCTACACATTTAGGCTATAAGGGTTATCCGGAATTTCAGAAGGCTTTAGAGGAGATGGTTCGCAATAAGCTCAACTCCATTCAGCGTATGGAAGTGACTTATGGAAGAATCAGCCAGTCGCATATATTAGAAACGGTATTGCAGTCGGATCAGGAGAAAATTAAGGATACCCTGGAACATATTGATGAGCATGCTTTTGAACTGGCGGTAGATACTATTATCAAAGCAAAACATATTTATATTGTTGGTATACGAAGCTGCGCTCCACTGGCAGCTTTTATGGCGTTTTACTTTAATCTGATGTTTGAAAATGTGACATTGCTTCAGACCAATAATTCCAGTGAATTATTTGAACAGATGGTGCGAATCAGTAAGGATGATGTCATTATCGGAATCAGTTTTCCAAGATATTCCATGCGTACCTTAAAGGCAATGGAATTTGCCAATAACCGGAATGCAAAAGTAATTACATTAACAGATAGTGTGCATTCCCCAATGAATTTATATTCTTCCTGTAATCTGATTGCAAGAAGTGATATGGCATCCATTGTGGATTCTCTGGTGGCACCGCTTAGTGTTATCAACGCACTGATTGTTGCTCTGTGTATGAAGAAGCAGGGCGAGGTTGCCAAGACATTGGAGACCCTGGAGGATATCTGGAATGAATATCAGGTATATGAAAATGATGAAATTAATTATATTGATGATAAAATCAAAATGAGATATGCCAAATTAGGAGATGCAGATGAGTAAGGTACTTGTAATCGGTGGTGGACCAGCGGGCTGTTTTGCAGCAATTGCTGCGGCAGAGCAGGGACATCAGGTCATATTGTTAGAACGCAATGAGAAAATCGGAAAAAAATTATTCATTACCGGAAAAGGAAGATGTAACCTTACCAATGCATGTGATACGGAAGAACTATTCTCAAACATTCCAAGGAATTCCAAGTTCTTATACAGCGCAATCTATTCTTATGACAATTTCCGGGTCATGGATTTCTTTGAACAGAATGGTACACCGGTAAAGGTGGAGCGGGGAAACCGCGTATTTCCGGTCTCAGACCATTCATCGGATGTCATTGCAGCCTTAAAACGATCCCTGGATGCACATAAAGTAAAGATTATGTATCATACAACGGTAGAAAAGCTTATGGTATCGGAGAATTGTGTACATGGAGTAATTACTGCAGAGGGAAAGAAAATGCCGGCAGATGCAGTAGTTATTGCAACGGGCGGCTGTTCTTATGCATCTACCGGTTCTACCGGGGATGGTTATCGTTTCGCAGAAACCTGCGGGCATACCATAAAAACCTGCAGTCCATCCCTTGTGCCTTTTAACGCAGAAGAGGAATATGTCAAAGAATTGCAGGGGCTATCGTTGAAAAATGTAAAGGCAAGCATTTATCAGGGCAAAAAGCTTTTGTATGAAGCTTTTGGAGAAATGTTATTTACCCATTTTGGCGTAAGTGGACCTCTGATGTTAAGTGCCAGCAGTGTGGTAAATGATGCGGTAAGGAAACAGCCGTTGCAATTATACATTGACTGGAAACCGGCACTTTCAGAAGAGCAGTTAGATCACAGAATTTTAAGGGACTTTGAAGAAGTAAAGAACCGGCAGGTGATTCATGGAATTGAAAAATTATATCCGTCCAAATTTCTGCCGATTATTTTAAGACTTGCTAAGATTCCTGCAGAAAAGCGTGTCAATGAAGTAACCAAAGAGGAACGGCAGCGACTGGTGGACTTGACAAAGAAGTTTCCGGTTACACTGACTGGTTTACGGGGTTTTTCGGAAGCCATTATTACAAAGGGTGGTGTTTCTGTAAAAGAAGTAAATCCATCGACCATGGAATCAAAATTAACAAAGCATCTTTATTTTGCCGGAGAGGTATTGGATTTGGATGCATTTACCGGCGGCTTTAATCTGCAGATTGCCTGGTCTACCGGATATCTGGCAGGAAGCAGCATTGGAAATGAATAAAGAGAATAAAAAAGCAGAAAAATCGGAGGATAAGAAATGAGCTTTAATATAGCAATCGACGGACCGGCAGGGGCCGGAAAAAGCACCATAGCAAAACAGCTTGCAAAGGAACTTTCTTTTATATATGTAGATACTGGAGCTATGTATCGGAGCATGGCATTGTATTTTATGAGAAATGGCATTGCCAAGGAAGATGAGACGGCAATTTCAGATGCCTGTAAAACTGTGGAAGTATCTATTGCCTATGAGAACGGGGAACAGCAGGTGCTTTTAAACGGTGAGAATGTCAGCAAAGAAATCCGGAAAGAAGAAGTTGGAAAGATGGCATCAGCCACCAGCGTTTATAAGGAAGTCCGCAAAAAACTGGTTGAATTACAGCAGAAGCTTGCAGCAGATAAAGATGTTATCATGGATGGAAGAGATATCGGAACCTGTGTACTGCCGAATGCCCAGGTAAAGATTTATCTTACTGCAAGTGTTGAAACAAGAGCCGAGAGAAGATATCAGGAATTGCAGGAAAAAGGTGCTGTCTGTGACTTGGAAGTGATTAAAAAAGATATTGCGGACCGTGATTATCAGGATATGCATCGGGAGATTTCACCATTAAAGCAGGCAGAAGATGCCATTCTTGTAGATTCTTCGGATATGGGAATTGAAGAAGTGGTAGAAACCATCAAAAATATTTATAGGGAAAAATGTTAATATGAAAAATGTCAGAGTTGCAAAAAGTGCAGGTTTCTGCTTTGGCGTAAAGCGTGCAGTAGATATGGTTTATGCACAGCTTGAAACAAACGATGAAACAAAGGATGGAATAAAAGACCCGATTTATACTTACGGACCGATTATTCATAATGAAGAAGTGGTAAAGGATTTAGAGGCAAAGGGTGTAACCGTAATCCATGATATTTCAGAAATAGAAGAATCAGAAAAAGGAACCATCGTCATCCGTTCTCACGGTGTTGGTGAGAAAATCTATCAGCAGTTAGAAGACGCCGGTTACCATATTGTGGATGCCACCTGTCCTTTTGTAAAGAAGATACATCGTCATGTACGGGAATATGGAGATGCCGGTTATCATGTTGTAATTATCGGAAATGCCAGCCATCCGGAGGTAGAAGGAATCCGTGGATGGGGAAATGAAGAGGAAATTACGGTAATTGGAACGAGGGAAGCAGCAGAAAATTTCCGGGTTTCAGCAGGAAAAAAGGTTTGTATCGTATCACAAACGACATTTAACTACAATAAATTTCAAGAATTAGTTGAAATTATAAATAAAAAAGGTTATGATATAATTGTTTTAAATACAATCTGTAATGCAACGGAAGAGCGGCAGACCCAGTCGAGGGCTTTGGCAAAAGAAGTTGAAGCGATGATTGTGGTTGGTGGGAAGAGCAGTTCCAACACACAGAAGTTATTTGAAATATGTAAAAACGAATGTGCAAATACTTACTATATACAAACCATAGATGATTTGGATCCGGCAGTGCTTCGGACCATTGATAACGTAGGTATTACCGCAGGGGCATCTACCCCAAATAAAATTATTGAGGAGGTTCAAAATAATGTCAGAAATGAGTTTTGAACAAATGTTGGAAGAATCTTTTAAAACAATAAGAAATGGAGAGGTAGTCGAAGGCGTCGTTATCGGTGTTAAGCCAGATGAGATCATCCTTAATATTGGATATAAGTCAGACGGAATTATTACACGTAATGAATATACGAACGAAGCAAATGTAGACCTGACCACCGTTGTATCCGTAGGTGATACTATGGAAGCCAAAGTTTTAAAGGTAAATGATGGAGAAGGACAGGTACTTCTTACTTACAAACGTCTTGCTGCTGAAAAAGGAAGCAAACGTTTAGAGGAAGCATTCAACAACCAGGAAGTGCTTACCGCAAAGGTTACACAGGTATTATCCGGTGGATTAAGTGTTGTAGTTGACGAAGCAAGAGTATTTATTCCTGCAAGCCTTGTATCAGATACTTATGAGAAAGATTTATCTAAGTATGAAGGACAGGAAATTTCATTTGTAATCACTGAGTTCAACCCAAGAAAGAGAAGAATTATCGGTGACAGAAAACAGCTTTTAGTAGCAGAGAAAGCTGAAAAACAGAAAGAGCTCATGGAGAGAATCCATGTTGGTGATGTTGTAGAAGGTACAGTAAAGAACGTAACAGACTTTGGTGCATTTATCGACCTTGGTGGAGCAGACGGACTGTTACATATTTCTGAAATGTCCTGGGGACGTGTTGAAAGCCCTAAGAAAGTATTCAAAGTTGGCGATACTGTAAAAGTATTCATCAAAGATATCAATGAGAGTAAGATTGCACTGAGCATGAAATTTGAGGATGAGAATCCTTGGAACAATGCTGTAGAGAAATATGCAGTAGGTAATGTGGTAACAGGTGTTGTTGCAAGAATGACAGACTTTGGTGCATTCGTAGAATTAGCTCCTGGAGTAGATGCATTACTTCATGTATCCCAGATTTCCAAGGAGCATGTAGAGAAGCCGTCCGACGTATTAAAAGTTGGACAGGAGATCGAGGCAAAGATCGTTGATTTCAACGAGGAAGAGAAGAAGATCAGTTTATCTATGAAGGCACTGCTCGCACCGGAAGAAGATGCGGATGCAGATGTTGCAGATGTAGATATTGATGCAGTTGCAGCAGAAGAAAACTAGATTCCGTATATAGTAATATGGAACAGAAATAGGCTTTCACGGAATGTGCAAAGCCTATTTTTTCTATAAAGCATGGAAATATAAAGTTTTGATTTTACAGAGAGAACAAAAAAGTAATTTCATGCAAAAGGGAACAGGAGGAAAGTAGAATATGCTGGAAACCGATAATTATGAAAAGTTTAAAAAAGATATATATGCAATGACCACGATTGACTTAAATGCTTACAAAGAGAAACAGATGCGTCGTAGGATTGACAGCCTTTTGGTAAAGAATAAGGCTCAGTCCTATGATGAGTATGTACATCTGCTTCATACAGATAAAGAGAAGTTTGACCAGTTTATTAATTTCCTGACTATTAATGTTTCGGAATTTTACCGGAACCCGGAACAGTGGAAGTTTTTGGACGAAGAGGTTTTCCCGGCACTTATCAAACAGTTTGGCAGCAATTTGAAAATCTGGAGTGCAGCGTGTTCTACCGGAGATGAGCCGTACTCTCTTGTAATGGCTTTATCAAAGCATGTTCCACTGAACCAGATCCATATAATTGCTACTGATATTGATAAACAGGTACTTGAGAAAGCAAAAGTTGGACTTTATAACGAAAAGAGCATTGAATCTGTACCGGATGATTTGAAGTGTAAGTATTTTACACAGGTAGGAAAATCCTATAAGATTTCCGATGAAATCAAAAAGCATGTGGAATTTCGGGAACATAATCTTTTGCGGGATCCATATCCGACAGGCTGTCATCTGATTGTCTGCAGAAATGTAGTTATCTATTTTACTGAAGAAGCGAAAGACGAAATTTATCGTAAGTTCTATGATGCTATGGCAAAAGATGGAATGTTGTTTATCGGAAGTACAGAGCAGATTATGAATTATCGTGAATTGAATCTGAAACGGCACCAGTCGTTTTTCTTTCAGAAATAATAATGACATAGTAAAGACCTCATTCTCAAAATTGGGAAAGAGGTCTTTTTTTACAGGAAATTGCTTCTCTGTAAAGTAAAAAAACGCTCCGTGAGGATGTACTCTGCGGCGTATAGGGCAGGTATCATTTGATTTTCTTGTCTTTTATAGCTTCTAACAAGTGGTTTACATAACTCTTGATAAGCTCCGGTGATGAAAGAAATTTTTCCGTAAGTTCAAAGTAAGATATTTTTTCCTTATAGTCGTGTTTAAAAGAAGGAGAAATAAGCTCTTCGTACTGTGGAAGAAAGCTTCCTTCATGCCGGGTATAGCAGGTGGCAGCGGTAGCCTGTCTGCGGTGTTCTTTATCGACATATGATGCTACACTTTTGTGCATTGCAGTATCTTCAGCCGGAAGATAATAATAATCCTTATAATTTGGAAAGAAATATTTCAGGGCATCCTCTTCTAAACGGACGGAGAGGGTGCATTTTTTGTCCTTTGCATAGAAATAAACAGAACCCATGCGGCAGGAAATATGCTTTGGAAATGGAAATTCCGGCTCAATAGATAGAATCAGTTCTTTCTTTTCCTGCTGCTTATAATCTGTATATTCAGAAACAGAAGCACTGCAGGATAAATACTGTCCGTAAAACAGATGGACATAGGATAAGACGGGAAGTAATGCAGGCATATCCAGAACATCTTCGTAGTTGTGGAGCAGAAGAATCTCCAATTTATCCGGACGTGGTTCCTTGGTATACGAATGATAGATCTCAATCAATTCACCGCCGGAATATAAGTCATCCCTGCCAATACCAAGAAAAGCTTCGATGGTCTTCTGCTTGTAATTTGGCAGCTGGAGAATATGCTTTATCTGGGAAATGGATTTGAAAATATCCACATAAGTAAAATCAGCAAAGTGCTCGTTACATTCATAAGTATTGCATTTTGCTTTCAGATAAGGAATATCAAAGCCGATTCCATTGAAAGTGATAATTGTATCAAAGCCGTCTAATAGCAAAAGAAACTGCTCAAGTACTTCTTTTTCTTCTTCCGGTGTTTCGGCAAAATACTGTTTGATATAAAGCATCTGTTCTATGTGATAGGCACATCCAATCAGATAAAGACTGGTATGAGCCGGGGAAAATCCGGTAGTTTCGATATCGAAAAAGACAGAGGAAGCAGTGAATATTTCCTCATCTAAATTCGAAGCCGGACTATATGGAATTTCATGTACAATTGTTTTCATATCTGTCCTCCTGTCATTTTTTTATTATACACGATGTATGGGCAAAAAGTAATCATTCCTTGTTAAAAAACGACAAAAATATTGAGAAAAAATCTTTTTAGTGTGTCAAAAAATCCTAATTTGTGTTATAATACATTTTATGTTAAACGCATTGCATATGCAGTGCAATACTATCATAGAAAGAGGGGCACATAAGATGGGTTTAATGACATTTAAAGGTGGCGTCCATCCTTTCGAAGGAAAGGATTTATCAAAAGATAAGCCAATACGTGAATTATTACCCAAAGGTGAACTGGTATATCCGTTATCGCAGCATATTGGAGCACCGGCAACACCAATCGTAGCGGTAGGAGATTCCGTTTTGAAAGGGCAGAAGATAGCAGAAGCAGGCGGCTTCGTATCTGCACCAATCCATGCGTCCGTATCCGGAACTGTTAAGAAAATTGAGCCAAGAAGAGTTCCAACAGGTGATATGGTGAACTCCATTGTAATTGAAAGCGATGGTGAATTTAAGGAGGTAGAGTATCAGGCAGTAGAAGACGTCAGTGCTCTTTCCAAAGAAGAAATTATTAACCGTATAAAAGAAGCGGGAGTTGTTGGTATGGGTGGAGCAGGATTCCCAACCCATGTAAAATTATCTCCGAAGGAACCGGAAAAAATCGACTATATTATTGCCAACTGTGCAGAGTGTGAACCATATCTGACATCTGATTACCGCATCATGTTAGATCACACGGAAGAACTGGTAGAAGGCATGCGTATCATTCTCAGTATGTTTGAACATGCCAAGGGTGTATTTGCAGTCGAGAATAATAAACCGGATTGTATCGCAAAATTATTAGAATTAACGAAAGATGAGCCTCGTATGGAGGTCGCACCTCTTATGACAAAATACCCACAGGGTGGTGAACGTCAGCTTATTTATGCAGTAACCAAACGTGCAATTAATTCCAAGATGCTTCCGGCAGATGCAGGATGTATCGTAGATAATGTTGCAACCATGGTTGCTGTATACCATGCAGTAAAAGAAGGAAAACCTGTTACAAGCAGAATCTTTACAGTTACCGGTGATGCAGTAGAAGATCCGGGTAACTTTGAATTCTTAATCGGAACCAGTTTCCAGGAACTTTTAGATGCTGCCGGTGGATTTAAAGAGCAGCCGGAGAAAATTATTTCCGGTGGACCAATGATGGGCTTTTCCATGTTCGGATTAGATGTGCCGACCACCAAGACTACCTCAGCACTTCTTTGTATGACCAAAGATGAAGTGGCAGAAGCAGATGCAGATGCAACAGCATGCATCAATTGTGGCCGTTGCGTAGAAGCATGTCCGGAACAGATTGTTCCATCCAGATTATCTAAATTCTCAGAGCATGGGGATATGGCAGGATTTGAAAAATGGCATGGTCTTGAGTGCGTGGAATGTGGAAGCTGCAGTTTTATCTGCCCGGCAAAACGTCCGTTAGCACAGCTTATTAAAACAATGAAAAAACAGGTTCTTGCTGAAAAGAGAAAAAATAAATAACAAAGAAAGAGGTGGACTATTGTGAGTGAGTTATATCATGTATCATCATCACCACATGTACGGGCCAAAGATACAACAAGCAGAATCATGCTTTATGTAATTATAGCTCTGCTTCCAACAAGTATATTTGGTATTGTTAATTTTGGATATAAAGCAGCAGTATTGATTTTGGTATCTGTTGCAAGCTGTATTGCATCAGAGTGGATTTTCAATCTGATTGTACATAAGAAGAATACCGTCAGTGATTTAAGTGCGGTAGTTACCGGACTGTTACTTGCATTAAACCTGCCGGCATCCCTTCCATGGTGGGAAGCTGTAATCGGCAGTGTATTTGCAATCGTTATTGTTAAAATGATGTTTGGCGGACTGGGACAGAACTTTATGAACCCGGCACTGGGAGCAAGATGCTTTTTACTGATAGCATTTGCCGCAGACATGACAAACTTTACCGTAGATGGATATTCAGGAGCAACTCCACTGGCTCTGATCAGAGAACAGGGTGTTGGAGCAGTTAATACCATGAATATGTTAATTGGTAAGACAGCCGGAACCATCGGAGAGACATCTGCTATTGCTATCTTAATTGGAGCAATGTTTTTAATCCTGATGGGTGTCATTACACTTCGAATTCCGGGAACCTATATCATTACATTTGTAATATTTATCAGCTTATTCGGTGGACATGGCTTTGACATCGACTATATCGTTGCGGAGCTTTGTGGTGGTGGATTAATGCTTGGTGCATTCTTTATGGCAACCGACTATGTAACATCACCGATCACACCGAAGGGACAGATTTTATATGGAATCCTTTTGGGTATTCTTACCGGATTATTCCGTATCTTTGGAGCAAACGCAGAAGGTGTATCCTTTGCAATTATTTTAAGCAACCTTCTGGTTCCAATGATTGAAAAGATTACAATTCCAAAGGCCTTTGGACAGGTAAAGGAGGCAAAGCAGCATGAATAAGAAGATTGTACATGACGCGTTGATTTTAACCGTATTTACCGTAGTAATCGGATTTATTCTCGGACTGGTATATGAGATTACCAAGGATCCGATTGCAAAGGCAGAAGAGGCAACTGCACAGGCTGCATACAAAGCAGTGTTTGAAGATGCCGATTCTTTTTCCACCTATGATTTTGATGCAGAAGCCGCAGCCAGCCTGTTAGAGCAGAATGGTTACAGTGATGAAATCAATGGTGTGCAGGAAGCATTAGATAAAGATGGCAATGTATTAGGCTATGTGATTACTGTAACAGCGAAAGACGGAAGCCAGGGTAATATCACATTTTCTGTTGGCATAAAGAATGATGGAACCGTAAACGGCTATTCCGTTACCAGTATGTCAGAGACACCTGGACTTGGAGACAAGGCAAAGACAGAAGACTTCTCCAAACAGTATAAAAATAAGAATGTAGACAGCTTTACCGTTGTGAAACAGGCACCATCTGCTGATAACGAGATTGAAGCAATTTCCGGTGCAACCATTACATCAAAAGCAATGACCAATGGTGTAAATGCCTGCATTACATACTTCCAGAATGAATTGGAAGGAGGCGCTGAATAATGAATAAGTATTTAGAACGCGTATATAACGGATTGATTAAAGAAAATCCTACCTTTGTACTGATGCTTGGTATGTGTCCGACACTGGCAGTAACCACATCAGCAATGAATGCACTGGGAATGGGATTATCTACAACAGTGGTATTGATTTTCTCTAACCTGTTGATTTCCTTATTCCGTAAAGCAATTCCAAATGGTGTCAGAATGCCGGCATACATTGTTATCGTAGCATCTTTGGTAACCATTGTAGAATTTATTATGAAAGCTTATACACCGGCACTGGCTACACAGCTTGGTGTATATATCCCTCTTATTGTTGTTAACTGTATTATCCTTGGACGTGCAGAAAGCTATGCATCTAAAAATCCACCTGTATTGTCTATCTTAGACGGTGTTGGTATGGGACTTGGATTTACCTTCGGATTAACCTGTATCGGTATTGTCCGTGAGATTTTAGGCGCAGGACAGTTGTTTGGATTCCAGATTCTTTCACTGAAATGGTATACACCAATCAATATCTTTGTTATGGCACCGGGTGCATTCTTGGTACTGGCATTCTTAGTTGCTTTAATGAGTATTGTTCGTCAGAAGATGGAAGCAAAAGGCAAACCACTGGCAGAGCCTGCCGGCTGTATCAGTGGAGACTGTGCCGGATGCAGCATGTCTGCAACCTGCAGCGAAAAAGAGAAGAAAGCTGCAGATGCAGAGGAAAAAAGTGAATAGGAGGAATATGACAGATGCAGACATTATTATTGATTGCAATTGGTTCAGCCATTGTAAATAACGTAGTATTAAGCCAGTTCCTTGGTATCTGTCCTTTCTTGGGTGTATCAAAGAAAACAGAGACCGCTGCTGGAATGGGTGGAGCCGTTATCTTTGTCATAACGATATCCTCCTTTGTTACCTCATTGATTTATAAGTTTATACTGATTCCGACGGGAACACAGTATTTACAGACGATTGTATTTATCCTTGTAATCGCAGCGCTGGTACAGTTTGTAGAAATGTTCTTAAAGAAATCCATGCCTGCTCTTTATAAGAGCCTTGGAGTGTATCTTCCTTTGATTACAACCAACTGTGCAGTATTAGGTGTAGCACTTACCAACGTAACCAAAGAGTATGGTATCTTAGAGGGCGTTGTAAACGGTTTTGCAACCGCATTTGGATTCTTTATTGCTATTACAATTATGGCAGGAATTCGTGAAAAAATTGAATATAATGATATCCCTAAGCCATTTAAAGGAACAGCAATTGTATTAATTACAGCATGTCTGATGTCCATTGCATTTATGGGCTTCTCAGGAATGATTTAGGAGGAAAGAAAAGATGAGTGTACAGGCAATTATTATTGCAGCCGTTATTGTAGGCGGCGTAGGACTTTTTATTGGATTTTTCCTCGGCGTTTCCGGAGAAAAGTTCAAAGTAGAAGTAGATGAAAGGGAAGAAGCAATTGTTGGTGTTCTTCCTGGAAATAACTGTGGTGGTTGTGGTTATGCCGGATGTTCCGGTCTTGCAGCTGCTATTGTAAAAGGTGATGCCCCGGTCAATGGATGTCCTGTTGGAGGTGCGCCGGTTGCAGCAAAAGTCGGTGAAATCATGGGTGTTGCTGCAGAAGAAGGCGCAAAGCAGGTTGCCTTTGTAAAATGTGCAGGAACCTGTGAAAAGGCCGGTCATGATTATGAATATACCGGAGTAGAAGATTGTGCTGCTATGGCATTTATTCCGGGCGGCGGAGCAAAGAGCTGTAGCTATGGCTGCCTTGGCTTTGGAAACTGTGTAAAGGCATGTCCGTTTGATGCAATCCATGTTGTAGACGGTATTGCAAAGGTGGATAAGGAAGTTTGCAAAGCATGTGGAAAATGTATTGCAGCCTGTCCAAAGCATTTGATAGAGCTGGTTCCATATGAAGCAAAGCATCTGGTACAGTGCAGTTCCAAGGATAAAGGCAAAGACGTTATGAAAGCCTGCTCCGTAGGTTGTATTGGCTGTCATCTCTGTGAGAAGAACTGTCCAAATGATGCAGTTCATGTCGTAGATAATGTGGCTTATATCGACCAGGAGAAATGTACCGGATGTGGCATTTGTGCCGAGAAATGTCCGAAGAAGATTATTTTATAATCGTTTCTGTGATAGAAAGAACGGGATTGTCATTGATTTGGCAGTCCCGTTTTGCGTAGTTGATGTTATATGAGGATTGGATATGAGAAAATTTAGAGAAAAGTATATTGGAAATAAAGATTTTTATAAAATGGTTCTGCTGGTAGCTATTCCAATTATGATACAGAATGCCATCACTAACTTTGTGAGTCTTTTGGACAATATCATGGTAGGACTGGTTGGAACGGAGCAGATGTCCGGCGTCGCAATCATCAATCAGTTGATGCTGGTTTACAATATCTGTATTTTTGGAGCAGTATCCGGTGCAGGCATTTTTGGGGCACAGTTTTATGGAAAAGGGGACCATAAAGGAGTGCGGGACGCCTTCCGTTTTAAAATTGTAGCCTGTGGTTTCTTAGCAGTCATGTGGATGCTGATATTTGGCTTTGCAAATGAACCGTTAATTCGGCTGTTTTTGCATGACGGAGGAAGCACGGGAGATATTGAAGCTACATTATTGTATGCAAAACAGTATTTGCAGACGGTAATGCCATCCATGGTTCCTTTTGCATTGATTCAGGCATATGCCCAGACATTACGTGAAACAGGAGAAACGGTTCTTCCGATGAAAGCCGGAATTGCTTCTGTAGCAGTAAATCTGATGTTTGACTATGTATTGATATTTGGTGCATTTGGACTGCCTGCATTAGGAGTAAGAGGTGCAGCGGCAGCAACCGTATTGGCAAGAGTTGTGGAATGCGTTATTGTTGTCTGGTGGACCCATGCGAGAGCAGATAAGAATCATTTTATTGTAGGAGCTTACCGTGATTTTAAAATACCGGGAACACTGGTACGACAGATTATCATAAAAGGAACGCCATTGCTTTTAAATGAGACTTTATGGGCTGGAGGAATGGCAGTCCTGATGCAGTGTTATTCCACAAGAGGTCTTGCTGTTGTAGCTGGATTTAATATATCAAATACAGTAGCCAATCTTTTTAATGTTGTATTTATTGCGTTGGGAAGTGCGATATCCATCATTGTAGGACAGCAGCTTGGTGCTGGAAAATTAGAAGAAGCGGTGGATACGGACCGCAAGATGATTGTATTTTCTGTATTTTGCTGTTTTGTGATAGGAGCCTGTATGTTTGCAATAGCTCCGTTTTTTCCGCGGATATATAATACGACAGAAGAAGTGCGGGGGCTGGCAAAACAATTTATCCGGATTGCATCTGCATGTATGCCATTATATGGCTTTATGCATGCAACCTATTTTACGCTGCGTTCCGGCGGTAAGACGGTTATTACCTTCCTTTTTGACAGTGTCTATGTCTGGGTGGTAGATATTCCTCTTGCATTTGTATTAACCAGATTTACAGGACTTCCGATTGTTCCGATTTATTTATCCTGTCAGTTGATAGAGATTATAAAATGCATCATTGGATATGTTATGGTAAAGAAGAAAATCTGGGTCAACAATATGGTTATGGAGCATTGACAGGAAACAGGCTTACATTTCATGAAATGGAATATTGCTGCCGATGCCGGAAGTGGTATGAAGTTCGTAATCGTCGGTGACAAAAATGGCTTCCGTGTCATCCAGGGATTCTATCAGCTTCATGCCGTCTTCTAATCCTAAAGCAAAACAAGTGGTGGAAAGTCCGTCACCATCTACGGATTTCGGACAGATAATGGTGACACCCAGCAGGTTATTGTCATAAGGATAACCGGTTTTCGGATTTAAAATGTGGTGATAGAAGTTATCACCCACATAGAAATAACGTTCATAAACGCCGGAACTTACTACCGTTTCATCAGAGACTTCAACACTGGCAATGGCAGTGCCGTCATCGGAAAATGGTTTCTGGATACCGATATTATAGTTGCTTCCATCTGGTTTATCACCCAGCGTAAGGACATTGCCTCCAAGGTTAATCATACCGGAGGTAATGCCTTTTTCATTTAAATAATCTTTCATTTTATCCGCAATATAACCTTTGGCGATGCCTCCCAAGTCAATCATGGCATCCGGATTGGAAAGACTAACTTCGTTTCCATCAATAACAATCGCATGATAGTCGATAGTGGAAAGTGTGGCTTCAATATCAGATTCGGATGGGACCGTACCGCTGTTATTTGGGAAGTCCCAAAGAGAAGATAATTTGCCAATGGTAATATCGAACTGTCCCTGACTTAAATCACCATAATAGATACCTTTTTGCAGTAATTCAATGGTATCATCATCCACCGTAACCGGTGTACCGTTAGCATTATTGATTTTACTGATATCGCTGTCTGCAATGGTATTACTGAAAAGGTTCTCATAATGGAAAGCAAGCTTGAAGCAGTCATCAATATAAGAAGCATTTTCTTCTCCATATAGTGTAATAGTAATGACTGTATTAAAATAAAAATCTGATTTGGAAACGGGTTCTTTGCTGCGTCCGCATCCCACGAAGGAGAAGGAGCAGAAGAAGAGAAAGAAAGCAAGTAAACTGCAGGTTAATTTATAAGAAAATATCGTCTTTTCTGTTTTCATCATGTATACTCCGGTTCTTTTATAATCATATAGCACAAGCATAGCACAAGGAAGATAAAATTTACAGATGATTTTTTCCTTAAGGTATGATAAAGTATAAAATGTATGCACATTAGTATAAAATAACGAACGGCATTCAAATATGAATATGCCGTAGATGATTTAAGAGGCGGAAAAATGGATACACAGTTGCGTGAAACATTAAAGAATAAGAAGCGTGTAATTGTAAAAATCGGTTCTTCATCTCTTTTACATGAAGAGACCGGAAAATTAAATCTTTTAAAACTGGAACGTTTGGTAAGAGAATTATGTGATATTAAGAATCAGGGCATGGATGTATGTCTGGTCAGCTCCGGGGCTATTGCAGTAGGAAGACAGTCCATGGGATTAAAAGAAAGACCGGAGAAAATAGCTGTAAAACAGGCATGTGCGGCAGTGGGACAGGCGAGACTTATGATGACTTATCAAAAGCTTTTTTCAGAGTACCACCAGAATGTGGGACAGGTTCTTATGACAAAAAAAACTATGGTTGATAACGTGTCGAGAAAGAATGCCCAGAATACTTTTGAAGAATTGTTTGAAATGGGAATTATACCAATTGTAAATGAAAATGATACCGTATCTACTTATGAGATGCAGTTTGGTGATAACGATTCCCTGTCGGCTATTGTAGCCTCATTGGTTGGAGCAGATTTGTTGATTCTTTTATCTGATATTGACGGGTTGTATACGGATGATCCGAGAAAGAATCCAAAAGCAGAATTGATACCGGTAGTAGAAAAAATTGATAATCGGATTGAAAACATGGCAGGAGATACGGTAGGTAGTGATGTTGGTACCGGTGGAATGACCACCAAATTAACGGCAGCAAGGATTGCAACCCTATCCGGAGCAGATATGATTATTGCCAATGCAAAGGATGTGGGAGTTCTGCATCAGATTTTCGAAGGAAAACCGGTGGGAACCTTTTTCAAAGCCAATAAAAATGATGATTTCTATATTGCAGATTATGTAGAAGAAAGCATGGGGTAAAAAGATGATTGAAAATACAATAGCAAGAATCAATGAATTATATCATAAATCCCAGAAAGAAGGACTGACACCGGAAGAAAAGGAAGAACAGGCAGCACTTCGCAAGGAATACATAGCAAGTGTAAAGCGGAATCTGAAGGGACAGTTAAATAATATTGATATGGTAAATGCAGATGGAACGGTAACCAATCTGGGAGAAAAATATGGAAACAAAGGCAAGCATCAGAACTAAGTATAAGACACTGCGAAATGCAATGCCGGAGAATATTGTAAGAGAAGAATCCCAAAGGATTTGTCAGAATATCAGTACCTGGGAAATCTTTCAGAAAGCACAAAATTGTTTCTTTTATTATCCCCTTGGAAAAGAGGCTTCTTTATTGCCGCTTTTTAAGGAAAGTATTCAAAAAAGAGCTGCTTTTCCCCGGACGAGTGGAGAAGAAATGGACTTTTGCGAAGTCAACAGTACAGATGATTTTCAGGAAGGGTATTTTCATGTGATGGAGCCAAAGGATGAGATACCGGCGATGGATTTAGCAGAACTTGAGCAGGAGAAAACAATTGTATTCACACCGGGACTTGTCTTTGATATGAACGGTGGAAGAAGTGGATATGGTAAGGGCTTTTATGACCGCTTTTTTCAGAAATATAAGAAATTAATCCGGGTTGGAATTGCACTTTCCTGTCAGTTAGCTGATCAGGTACCCATGGAGGCCTATGATATTCCGATGGATTATCTTGTAACACCGGAGAAGATTTATAAAGTAACGGATAACAGAGACGAAAATAAGTAGCAGGAGGGAATTATGGAATTACAGGAATTAGGTAAGAGAGCAAAAGCAGCAGAAGTCATCATGCGGAATATGGGCATGAAAGAAAAAGAAAAGATTTTGCTTGAAGTTGCAGAACATTTAGTAGAAGATACCGATGCTATTTTAGCAGCAAACCAGAAAGATATGGATGCCGGAAGAGAAGCCGGAATGCATCAGGGACTTTTAGACCGTCTGATGTTAAATAAAGACCGTATTGCACAGATGGCAGAGGGAATCCGCCAGGTGGCAGAATTAGAAGACCCGGTAGGAGAGGTCCTTTCCATGAAACAGCGCCCGAATGGACTTATGATTGGAAAGAAACGTGTACCATTAGGTGTCATTGGAATTATTTATGAATCACGTCCAAATGTAACAGCAGATGCCTTTGCTTTGTGCTTTAAAACCGGAAATACCGTGATTTTAAAAGGTGGAAGTGATGCGATTCATTCCAATATGGCAATCGTAAAGAGCATCAATGAAACTTTAAGTAATAACCAGCTGCCGGAAGGAGTGCTTTCTTTAATTGAAGATACCAGCCGGGAAACTGCTACTGCATTTATGAAAATGAATGAGTATGTGGATGTACTGATTCCAAGAGGTGGCTCCGGACTGATTCGTGCTGTGGTAGCCAATGCTACCATTCCGGTGATTGAGACCGGTACCGGAAACTGCCACATTTATGTAGATGAAACCGCAGACCTTGATATGGCAGTGAATATCATTAATAATGCCAAAACACAGCGTATCGGTGTATGCAATGCCTGTGAATCCTTAGTGTTGCATGAGAGCATTGTAGATGAACTGATGCCGCGCCTTTCTGCAAAATTATCAGAAAGCCATGTAGAAATCCGTGGGGATGAGCGGGTTCGAAAAGCTGCAAAAGATGCAGTGGCTGCAACAGAAAAAGACTGGGGCACCGAATACTTGGATTATATTATTTCTGCAAAGACAGTTTCAGATATTGATGAAGCCATTACACATATCAATAAGTATAATACCGGACATTCGGAAGCAATCATTACCAATAATTATGAGCATGCGCAGAAGTTCTTAAATGAGATTGATGCTGCGGCTGTTTATGTAAATGCATCCACCCGTTTTACTGACGGATTTGAGTTTGGCTTTGGGGCAGAAATCGGAATCAGTACCCAGAAGCTGCATGCCAGGGGACCGATGGGCTTAGAAGCACTGACGACCACCAAATTTATCATTTATGGGGATGGCCAGATCAGAGAATAATAAGAAAAATATTAAGAAAACAGGAAAAGAAATGAGAGAAATAGAAAAGATAAATCACACCGGTGAAGTTCCGGTAATGGAACCGCAGAGACAATTTTATTTTATGGACCTTGCAAAACAGTATGTGACGCAGATTTCTAAGAAGAAAGGCAGACCGCTTACCTTTCATGTGACAACTTTTGGCTGCCAGATGAATGCCAGAGATTCCGAAAAGCTATGCGGAATTTTAGAAACCGTAGGTTTTGAAGAGACCGATTCCGAGGAAGCGGATTTTGTCATTTATAATACCTGTACCGTACGTGAAAATGCCAACAATAAGGTTTATGGACGTCTGGGATATTTAAGCGGATTTAAGAAAAAGAATAAAGATATGATGATTGCATTATGCGGCTGTATGATGCAGGAACCGGAGGTTGTGGAAAAATTAAAACAGAGCTATCGTTTTGTAGACCTGGTTTTCGGAACCCATAATATCTTTAAATTTGCAGAACTTCTGGTACGCTGCTTTGAAGAGCAGAAAATGGTGATTGACATCTGGGATGATACGAAAGAAATTGTAGAAGAACTTCCGGTAGAACGGAAATACAGCTTTAAGTCCGGTGTTAATATTATGTTTGGCTGCAATAATTTCTGCAGTTACTGTATTGTGCCATATGTAAGAGGAAGAGAGCGCAGCAGAAAACCGCAGGATATCATAAGAGAAATTGAAAAACTGGTAGCAGATGGTGTAGTAGAAGTTATGCTCTTAGGACAGAATGTCAATTCCTATGGAAAGAATCTAGATACACCAGTGACCTTTGCACAGCTCTTGCAGGAAGTAGAAAAGATTGAAGGCCTGGAAAGAATCCGGTTCATGACATCCCATCCAAAGGATTTATCCGACGAACTGATTGAAGTAATGAAAAATTCCAAGAAAATCTGTAGACATCTTCATCTGCCGCTTCAGTCCGGCAGCAGCAGAGTGTTAAAAGAAATGAACCGTCACTATGACAAGGAGCATTATCTTGCACTGGTCGAAAAAATCAAAAAAGCAATGCCGGATCTGGCGATTACAACCGACATTATTGTAGGATTTCCGGGAGAGACAGAAGAAGATTTCTTAGAGACCATGGATGTGGTAAGACAGGTAGAGTATGACAGCGCCTTTACGTTTATTTATTCCAAACGTACCGGAACGCCTGCTGCCAGGATGGAAAATCAGATTCCGGAAGATGTGATTAAAGACCGTTTTGACCGGCTGTTAAAACTGGTACAGGAGATTTCCGCAAAGAAAGCCGGAGCATTAACCGGAAGTGTGCAGGATGTATTAGTTGAAGAATTAGATGAACAGCAGGAAGGTCTTGTGACCGGAAGATTATCCAATAACTCAGTGGTACATCTGCCGGGTGATGCATCCATGATTGGAACCATCCTGCCGGTACATTTAAAAGAATGCAAAGGCTTTTATTATATGGGAGAGGTTGCAGAGTAAATGAACCGTCGTTTTGGAAAAAATGATATTCTGTTGCTGGGAATTCTTGCGGTAGTTATTTTAGTATTCTATGTGGGAATGACTTCGGCATTACAAAGCGGAGACAGTATTATTATTACGGTAAATGGCAGCGAATATGGCAGATATTCCCTGACAGAAAATAAAGAGATTCCAATTAAAATAGGTGGAAAAGTTACCAATATCGTAACGATTGAAAATGGGACTGCCTATATGCTTGAGGCGGACTGTCCGGATCAGTTGTGTGTGCATCAGAAAGCAATTTCCAAGGATAAAGAATCCATTATCTGTCTGCCAAACCGGGTTGTAGTAACCGTAGAAAGTGAGCAGAAAAATACATTGGATGATGTGGCAGGGTAGGTGAAAGCATGAAGAAAAGTGTAGCATATCTTGGCGTGTTTTTGGCACTGGCCATGATATTAAGTTATGTGGAAGCAATATTGCCCTTTGCCATTGGAATACCGGGAGTAAAGCTTGGACTTGCCAACCTTGTTACGGTACTGATGCTGTATCTGATTGGCTGGAAAGAGGCTCTTTGTGTATCGGTGCTTCGTATTGTGCTTACCGGAATTTTATTTGGAAATGTGGTCAGCATCTGTTATGGACTTGCCGGCGGACTATTAAGCTTTGTACTTATGTTTATTCTGATCCGGATGAACCGTTTTCATGTAGTTACGGTCAGTATCTGTGGCGGAATCATACATAATATGGGTCAGCTTGTCGTAGCAGGATTTCTGGTAAGTTCATACTATGTCATTTACTATATGCCGGTTTTATTGATTGCAGGCTTTGTGACGGGTGCCCTGATTGGAATTGTGGCAAAGGAAGTAGGAGGAAGATTATGTATTCATATATCAAAGGCGAATTATCCGAAATAGTGGCAGAGAATCATATTGTCGTTGAAAATGGCGGAATCGGCTATAATATTTATATTCCGGGACAGGTATTATCTCTGCTACCGGGAGTTGGCGAAGAAGTAAAAATCTATACTTATCTTTGCGTCAGAGAAGATGCATTTATTTTATATGGATTTCTTACCAGAGATGATTTGAATGTATTTAAATTGCTGATTGGTGTATCCGGAATCGGACCAAAGGGTGCACTGGCAATTCTTTCTGTCATGTCAACGGATGATTTGCGTTTTGCAGTATTGTCTGATGATGCAAAAGCAATTGCAAAAGCTCCGGGTGTTGGAAATAAGACGGCACAGCGGTTGATTATAGAATTAAAAGACAAGCTTAGTTTGGAGGATGCCTTTGAACAGAAATTAAGCCATACACAGGAAGCTGTTTCTGGTAACGGCTTAAAAGGAATCCGCAATGAAGCAGTAGAGGCACTGGTTTCACTGGGTTATTCTTCCACAGAGGCTTTGAAGGTTCTTCGTGATATTGAAATTACGGAAGACAGTTCGGTAGAAGATATTTTAAAACTGGCATTGAAGCAGATGGCATTCTTATAAGAGGAGCAGAAAATGGAAAAACGTGTAATTTCAACGCAGATGCAGGATGAAGATATCAAAATTGAAAAAACACTGCGTCCGATGACCTTGGATGAATATATTGGTCAGGAGAAAGCAAAAGCAAATCTTAAAGTGTATATAGAGGCTGCAAAACAGCGTGGAGAGTCCTTGGATCATGTATTGTTTTATGGTCCTCCGGGACTTGGCAAGACTACTCTTGCCGGCATTATTGCCAATGAAATGGGCGTACATATGAAAGTTACTTCCGGTCCGGCAATTGGAAAGCCGGGAGAAATGGCAGCTATTTTGAGTAATCTTGCAGAAGGTGACATTTTATTTGTAGATGAGATTCATCGTCTGAACCGGCAGGTAGAGGAAGTATTATATCCTGCCATGGAGGATTATGTCATTGACATTATGGTGGGAAAAGGAGCAACAGCCCGTTCAATCCGCCTTGATTTACCGCATTTTACGCTGGTTGGTGCCACTACCAGAGCCGGACTTTTATCCGCACCCTTAAGAGATCGTTTTGGAGTGGTTCATCATCTGGAATTTTATAATGTGGAGGAACTTAAGACAATTATTGTCCATTCCGCAAAAAAGTTAGAGGTAAAGATTGATGAGGAAGGTGCAATCGAATTGGCACGCCGTTCCAGAGGAACGCCCCGTCTTGCCAACCGCCTTTTAAAGAGAGTGCGTGATTTCGCACAGGTGCAGTACAACGGTGAAATTACCAAAGAAGTAGCATCCTTTGCACTGGATTTACTGGAAGTAGACAAGATGGGCTTAGACCAGAATGACAGGAACATTTTACTTACGATTATTGAAAAATTCCAGGGAGGCCCGGTAGGGCTGGATACTCTTGCGGCAGCGATTGGGGAAGATGCCGGAACCATAGAGGATGTTTATGAACCATATCTTGTAAAGAATGGATTTATCAACCGGACACCAAAGGGAAGGGTCGCAACAGAATTTGCATATCATCACTTTGGAATAGAGGGCTAAGAAAATAGTTGTTTTTCGATAGATTAATGGCTATAATATGCTATATGTAGTAGTCAGAGAATATTTTTAGGCAGATACGCAGAGAGGAAATGAAAATGGCAGCAAAAAATAATACAGAAGTGATTATTGATGGAAAAGTATATACTTTAAGCGGATATGAGAGTCAGGAGTATTTACAGAAGGTAGCTACTTATATCAATGATAAGATTGCAGAATTTAAAATGCTGGATGAATATAAGAGAATTCCAAGTGATATGCGTTCCACATTGCTGGCATTGAACATTGCAGACGATTACTTCAAAGCAAAAAATCAGGTTGAAAAATTAGAGCAGGATTTAGAGGTAAAAGACCGTGAAATCTATGATTTAAAGCATGAACTGATTTCTAATCAGATCCGCATGGAAAGTGATGCCAAGTCATTAAAGGATCTGGAGAAAGAAAATAAAGAGCTGCTTTTAAATAAGACCAGATTAGAAGCAACCTTAGAAGATGCGCTGCTTGGTAAAGTAGATAAACTTGAGAAAACGGGAAAAGCTGACAAACCAGAGGAAAAGAAAGCAGACCATACGGAAGAGAAGAAAGAGGAAAAGCCTTCCGGAAAGAAAGCGTAATAAAGAATAAAAACTATGAAAAGAAAAGGGGGCAGACATTTAGCTGTCCCTTTTGTTTACGCGAGAAACTCGCAAAGCGTGTTTCTCGTAGTTGCCATAGGAGATGAGGAAAGATGAAAGAGTTAGAACTTTTAGCACCGGCAGGTTCCTTAAAAACATTAAAGGCAGTCATTCATGCCGGAGCAGATGCCGTATATCTTGGCGGAAGTATGTTCGGTGCAAGAGCATATGCCAATAATTTTAACGAAGAAGAATTATTAGAAGCAATCCGTTTCGGACATATTCATGGACGCAAAATTATTCTTGCGGTGAATACCCTGTTAAAAGAATATGAATTAGGACAGCTCTATGATTATCTGCACCCTTATTATGAAGCGGGATTAGATGCTGTCATCGTGCAGGATATGGGCGTTATGGAGTTTATCAAAACTCATTTTCCAAATCTTCCGATACATACCAGTACCCAGATGACCATTACTAATGTGGATGGTGCAAGACTCTTAAAGGAGCAGGGCGTAGAGCGTGTGGTAACAGCAAGAGAAATGTCCTTAGAAGAAATCCAAAGAATCCATGATGAAGTAGGCGTGGAACTGGAAAGCTTTATTCATGGCGCATTGTGTTACTGTTATTCCGGACAGTGCCTTTTCAGCAGTATCATCGGTGGAAGAAGCGGAAACCGTGGCAGATGTGCACAGCCATGCCGCCTTTCCTATGAAGTGTTGCAGGGAGAAAAAAGTCTTACCGGACATCATGCAACACCGATTCTGAGCCTTAAGGATATGTGTACACTGCCATTTTTGTATGAACTGGCAGACCATGGGGTATATTCCTTTAAGATAGAAGGACGGATGAAGACACCGGAGTATGCTGCCGGTGTAGTAAGTATTTACCGGAAATATATGGATTCCTATCTGGATGGAAGCCGCATTCCGGTGGATAAGAAGGATATCAGGGCACTTTTAGAACTTGGAAACCGAGGTGGCTTTACCAGCGGATATTACTATCATCATAATGACAGTGATATGCTAAGCGGAGAGAGCGCTTCCCATAATAAGAGCGAAGGTGTTCTTCAGGATAATATCCGAAGAGAATATGTAGAAACCGAATTAAAAGAAAAGATTAAAGGAAAGTTAATATTAAATAAAGAATGCACTGCTAAGATAGAAGTGCAATATGGAAAAATAAAAGTTTCTTATCAGGGAGATATGGTTCTTGTAGCGCAGAATCGTCCGTTGACGAAAGAAGTTGTAACAGAAAAGATTACAAAGACAGGAAATACACCATTTGTTTTTGAAAAGCTTGAAGTTACAATGGATGATGATATTTTTATGCCGGTAAACCAGTTGAACCAGCTGCGAAGAGGTGTGTTGGAAGCATTAGAAGAAGCACTGCTGAAGCCTTATGAAAGAACGCTTCCGGAATTGGAAGAATTATCACAGACTTCTTTACAACAACCCGCCGGTTCATCCACAGAAGTCCGGGTACTGATTGAAGACGCAGAACAGCTTCTGGCAGTATTGAAAGCCGATTTCGTGGATACCGTTTATCTTGATTGTATGTTGTATACAAGAGAAAATCTGATCCGCAAGTTAAGTGAGGATATAGACAGGGTACATGCATCCGGTAAGAAAGCATTTTATGTATTCCCGTTCATTTTCCGGCAGCAGACCAGTCTTTTTTATGAAAAAATCATGCCGGAGCTAAAAAAGCTTCCATTAGATGGTATTATGGTGCGGAGTCTTGATGAGATTGCGTTTATAAAGGAATGGGGCAATGAAAACTGGCAGATGGTATCCGACAGTAATTTATATACCTATTCCAATGAAGCGGCAGAATATTTTTATCGTCTTGGAATGATACAGGATACAATTCCGGTGGAATTGAACCGGAAGGAGATTTTAAGAAGAGAAAACAGCCGGTCTGAAATGATTATCTATGGCAGACTTCCGCTTATGATAACGGCACAGTGTATTCATAAGAACACGTTAGGCTGTATGCATCAGCACAAGGTGCTGAACTTAAAAGACCGTTATTCTGTACATTTTCCGGTGAAAAATTTCTGCTCGGAATGTTATAACGTAATTTATAATTCGCTTCCGGTCTGTCTCTTTAAGGAAGACGTAACCGTGAAAAAGATTGCACCGGCTGCCGTAAGGCTTTCCTTTACGACAGAGACGGAAGAAGAGACAGAACAGATTTTAACAATTTATGGCGATATTTATAAAAATGGTGGCATTTTGGGGCAGATGCCAATGGAATGCACCAATGGACATTTTAAACGAGGCGTAGAATAAAGCAGAGGTATTTATGGTTCATTTGATTGTGGAATTATCAAAATATGCACTTATTATTCTGTTTTCTGTGTATACATATGAATGTTTTTCGGTATTCCGGAATATATCAGAACGAAAACAGGAAAAGAAATTTAAACGGCAGGCAAGGATTTTGTATGCGATTCATTTTACGGCATATGTAGTCATATTTGCGGTGACAGAGGATGCATATACTTTTATTTTTTATCTGGCGCAGATAATTCTTCTTGTTGTGGTACGGAATGTGTACAAATTATGTTATCCGAAGGCTTCAAGACTTTTGGTTAATAATATGTGTATGCTTATGATTATCGGGTTTATTATTCTGACCCGCCTGAATTTTGGACATGCTATCAAGCAGTTTGCGATTGCAGCGGTATCCTGTGTGATTTCCCTTGTGATTCCGGTGATGATACGGAGGATGGGATTTTTCCGGAATCTTACCTGGATTTATGCGGCAATCGGTATTGTGGGACTTGGTATTGTATGTATCGCAGGAAGCACCAGCTATGGAGCAAAGATTTCCTTTACCATAGCGGGAATTACGGTACAGCCGTCTGAATTTATTAAGATTCTTTTTGTGTTTTTTGTGGCTGCCATGTATCATAAATCAACGGAATTCCGTCAGGTGGTAATTACCACTTTGATTGCAGCACTGCATGTATTGATTCTGGTATTATCCCGGGATTTAGGTGGCGCATTGATTTTCTTTGTGGCTTATATGGCAATGCTTTATGTGGCAACGAGAAAACCACTCTATTTTGCCGGTGGACTGCTGGCGGGAAGTGTAGCGGCAGTAATTGCCTATAAATTATTTAATCATGTCAGAGTCCGTGTGGTGGCATGGAAAACACCACTAAAAGTAATTGACAAAGAGGGCTATCAGATCTGCCAGTCGCTTTTTGCAATCGGGACCGGAGGTTTTTTCGGTCTGGGGTTATATCAGGGCATGCCAAATAAAATTCCGGTAGTGGAGCAGGATTTTATTTTTGCAGCAATTTCAGAAGAACTGGGTGGAATGTTTGCTCTGTGTCTGATTCTGGTCTGTGTAAGCTGTTTCCTGATGTTTTTAAATATTGCCATGCAGTTAAAGGATTCCTTTTATAAGCTGGTGGCACTTGGACTTGGAACGATTTACGGATTTCAGGTATTCTTAACCATTGGCGGAGTAACAAAATTTATTCCATCCACCGGAGTAACCCTTCCGTTAGTCAGCTATGGAGGAAGCTCCATGTTAAGTACATTGATTATATTTGGCATTATTCAGGGATTATATATTTTGCGGGAAGACGAAGGAGTGTCACATAATGAAAAAGGAGAATATAAATCAGCAAAAAAGAAAGCAAAATCGGGATTCGAAACAGAAGTCAGGGACCTCAGTTAGTAAGAATAAAGAATTTGCAGTGATTACTTATCTTTTCCTTGCTATCTTTATCTGCCTGATGGGATATATGGTATATTTTCAGACGGTAAAAAGCGAAGATTTTATCAATAGTCCATATAATAGCAGACAGGATACTTTTGCAGACCGTGTGGTCAGAGGAAAGATTATGTCAGCAGATGGCAAAGTTTTGGCCGAGACCGTAGTGGATGCTGCCGGTAATGAAACCCGGAAATATCCTTATGGTAATATGTATGCGCATGTGGTCGGTTTTTCCACCAATGGAAAGTCAGGTATTGAATCCAATATGAACTTTAATCTTTTACGTTCCCATTCTTTTGTATTAGAGCGTATGTTTAACGAGATTAAAGATGAAAAAAGCATGGGAGACAATGTGGTTACCACGTTGGATTCCACTTTGCAGGAAACTGCATATCAGGCATTGGGTAATTATGATGGTGCAGTTGTTGTGATGGAGCCTTCCACCGGAAAAGTGCTTGCCATGGTGTCCAAACCGGATTTTGACCCGAATACGATTGCTACAGACTGGGATAATCTGACTGCAGATGACAATACGGATGCAGCGTTG
>OIYY01000244.1_pt1 | contig 41531 bp, 48 predicted proteins | sample 1588341 | NCBI WGS metagenome assembly OIYY01 (sample SAMN03283287) | human gut metagenome | biome: human-associated habitat; material: feces | host: Homo sapiens | place: Peru | collected 2012 | reverse complement strand
GCCTTCGTGAATCTGTCCATCGTTGAACAGCTTGGCGTCGCCCAGCTTACCGTAGATACGGGCAATACCGGTGGTGCGGACAGAAGGAGCACTGCTGCCGCTGTCTTTGAAGACCGTGTCCCAACCGTTTTTCTTGTTCGTGCCAAGGTTCCAGTCGTTGCCGTCGCCGGTACGATAAGCACCGAGGGTGCCGGTCGTATTGTCGAACAGCGCTGCGTCACGAGGCACTTTCACATCGAAATACTTCGAGTTCCAGTGACCGGTGAAGTTCTTGATGGGTTTCCAGTTAGCGGAGTTGAAGCCCAACTTCTGGAGGTTCAGGTCCTCCATCAACTCATAGCAATCGTTCAGAGAATACCAGTAGCTGCCGCCATTTGCGAGAGCCGTCAGAATCTTCTTCGCGTTTGCCGTGTTGACGCGGTGGACGAAGTGCGTCATCTGCTGGTCGCCTTGGTCAGCGGCGCAGACTTCACACTGTTTACGCTGGGAAATCCACATCAGAGTGTTGACGCACAACTGCATTTCCTGCGGAGATGCACGGTTTACATGACCACCGCCATCATCCAGCGGAAGGTGACCAATTTGGTTCATGACAAAGTTGCCGGAGCCAGCAAGGTAGAAGTTGTTCGTACCTTGGCGACCGTCAACAGTGGGCTCGTACAGCTTGCCAAGTCCACGACTTGTGAAGTCATTGGAGCAGCCGTTATACTGAACCCAAATGTCATCGAACGCAACCTGACCGTTACTATGCGTCAATGCAGCGGGAATCGTATCTCCCTGATTGAACTTGTAAGGCCAGTTGGTCGGTGTACGGTGCTTGATGTCGGGATTCGCCATAGCCTGCTCATAGGTGTAGCCACCATTGGTGCGAATATACAGGCTCTTTGAACCGTAAATGGTGGATTTTGCGAACGGACCATGAGAGCCGCCGGAAGACATGATAGCGGAAGGAACCGTCATGGGGTCAACAATCCAGCCGAAATACTCTTCATCGCTGGCGGAGTAGTATCCGGAGCCAACGAGGGTATTGGAATTGTTTTCACCCATCAAGGCGTTCATATTCCAGTGACCGGTGTTGACCTTGTAGCTGTTGACCGAATAATAACGAGTAGCCGTATCATTCGGGTCAATGTTCTTCTCGGTGTAGGTAACATTCGGGTAGCCGGAACCGCCGCCGTAAGCGTCGAAGTAAGCACCCGCGTACGCGTACATGGTGTCGTGGCCAATGCCAAAACCATAGCCATTGCCGATGAAATTCTTCAGGGCGTAGTAGGCTTTACCGGAAAGGTCGGGCTCACTGTAGTAGCAGGTGCCCCAATATACGCTGTCGTTACGGTAATTGCCCTCAGCATCCTTCAGATAACGGTCAGGGTCAACGTTAAAAGAATTCGCCGAGATTGTATTCAGAGTGATATGTGCCATGCTATTAGCACTGTATCCATTGTGTGTGGCTTGCGTTACATATTCCTTAATCGTAAGGGGCAATGTAATACCACTTTCCTCAATGACATAGCAGAACAGTACCTGAACAGCATCTTTATAGGAAGTGCCACGACCAGCAGCAGGGATAGAAACAGCCGTACCGGTTGCAGTATTACCTACAACATTACTATTGTGATAGCGGAAGTAAACTGTTTTTCCGTACCACTCCGAGTTGATTTCAAGTTTGTTGCCATCTGTAAGAGAGAAGGACTGATACCACCTTGTACCACCATCCGGTTTTCCCTCGGAATCCAAAGTGTTGCCAATATTGCGAACATCGAAATTATTTGCAATATATGTCCACATACGGTCCGCTTGCTTTGCTGTGATTTCACCGTTTGCAAGCCAACCGCCCTTGCCGTCCTGACCGTAAATCTTGGCATACATGTCAGCGGTCAGATACTCCATACCGGCAGACAGACCCGTAACCCACTGGGGATTGCTCTGGCTGTCGAGTTGGACGCCTGCGGCGTAGGTGGAGATACCGGACAGTGCGAGGCGCTGTTTCAGCTTGTCCTCAACGGACAGGTCGTTATAGATGTCGTCCTCAGACGCATCCATCGACGGGATGTGGATGGTGATTTCGCTCATGAATGTATTGTCCAGAGCGTCATCTGTCAGCTTGCTCTCATCAGCACCCAGCGCAACCAGTGCCTGCTTAGCGGCGGCAATGTAGTCATCGTCAGCAATCGTGATTACGCAGCGGTATGTGGTGTAAGCATCATACTCATCAACGGTATGCGTGTAGGTGTCAGAGATTGCACCTTCGATTACTTCCCAGCCATTGGCTTCGAGAGAATCGGGGTCAACCTCTTCCTCTGTCTGAACTTCAGCAGACTGCACAGCAATGTCGTTGTTGGTGCTCTCTGCGAAAGCAAACTCGTTATTTTCGTTCAGTGTGCCGGTGGCATGCTCATTGTCCTTGTCGGCGGAGATGACCACATTGCCATCGACCATTGTTGCTGTGATGGTGAATCCTTCCAGCGCGTAGTTGCGCGTTCCGAATTCGATGTTTACATTGCTTGTGTCAGCGCCGATGGTTTCCATCGCAGAGACGACTGCGCGGTACAGCTCGATACCAGACCAACCGGCATTGGGATTTTCCGCAAGTACCTCAGCGGGAGTCTTACCCTCAACAAGGAAGCCATAAGCCGTCGGCTCGTCGCCACCATAATCGTACTCCATCAAGTCTTCGTCGTACTCAGTAGTCTGAGGTTCGATGAATCTCTTATACCACTGATACTGAAGGTTGACGTCGTCACGATTGACATGTGCGTTGAAAGTTACCTCGTCGCCGATTTCGGCATCGATTTGACCCTCGGTCGCATCGTCTGCCAAGCCAACGGCAACAAAGTCACTTCCGCCAACATCGGGAGTCTCCGTCTCCTCCGGCTCTTCCGTCGGTTCCGGTTCAGCCGTTGCCTCAGGAGACTCGGTGGATTCAGGAGCAGGGGTGGGTGCTTCCGTAGGCGCAGGAGTCTCCTCCGGCTTGGTAGCATCCGTTTCGTCAGGCGTTTCCGTAGCAGCGGGAGCTTCCGTTGCTACAGGTTCGGTTACCTCCCCTTCCGTCGTAGAAGAAGAGGCGGCAGAATCAGTCGCGTCGACCGTCTCTACAGCATCAGTATCGGATACTGCATCCGTAGTAATGCTGCTGTCAGTAGTGGCTTCTGCTGCATAAGCAATCGTCGTGCTAAATGTAGAAAAAGTCATTACTGCTGCGAGAAAAGCCGAAGCGACACGCTGCCAAGTTTTGCCTTTAGACATAGCTTTCTCCTTTCTTAAATTATGCCAAGTCATACTCACTATACAACCTCGTTCCTATATCTGCACATATAATCGCGGAGCTATACAGTTAGCACGCTTGGCTATGGTATTGTTATACCACGGTTCGCACACTTAGTCAATCACGAATTTTCAGTTTGCAACGAAAACTATTAGTTGTTTTCTCTGCTTATAGACATTTCCTGCATTTTTGTTTCCTAAAATGAAATTTGAACAAAAAAAGCAAAATTTTTGATAAAATCCGTTGTATTTCTGAAATTTTAAGTGTATACTACTAAATAGAAGAGGTGAGAATATGCTGATAGAATTTAGTGTGAAAAACTACCGTTCCTTCCGTGATGAAGCAGTCCTTTCTATGGAGGCAAACGGCTCCGGTACACTGAAAAGTGTGCTTATCCCCTTTGGTGGAATCCAAGTTTTGCCCGGCGTTGCCATTTACGGAAAGAATGGCGGCGGCAAGAGCAATGTAATTCGTGCTTTTTGGCTTGCCGTTCAGTTTATTAAAAACGCACAAAAAACTCAACACGAGAATGCTGCGATTCCTGTTGTTCCATTTGCTTTGAATGATTATTCCGCATCGGAGCCGACTGAGTTTTCTTTCGTATACACCTTAGATGACATCAAATATTGGTATAGCTTTGCCGCCACGAAAGAAAATGTATATTCTGAGTCCTTGTATTATGCGCCCAAAAAGCAAAAAGCTCTGGTCTTTGCCAGAGAAGGGCAAACTTTTACTTTCACAACTGAAAAATCACGCAGAAATCTGATTAGTAAGGTTGTTGCAGACAATCAGTTGTTCTTCTCTGTTGCCTGCACTATGAACGATGAGGTTTGTGCCAAAGCCATGTCGTGGTTCCGCCAAATGGTTTATTTCTCAAGAGACTATTCGGATATTCCCCGTCAGTTACTCGAATATTCCAATGATTCCAATATGCTGAAAGCGATTTCCGATTATGCAAAGGCTGCTGACGTTGGTATCGAAGATATGAAGTTCGAAATCAACAGTAAGGAAATCAACGAAAAGGCTGATTTACCGGAGAACATCCCGGATGAAGTCAAAGCAGCACTCGTGCAGTTCATGCACTTGCTTTCTGAGACTTCTAACAACCCAGAAACTCACTTGAAGATGGGACAGGTTACGGCTACTTCTATGCACCAAGGTAAGGATAGCGCCGGAAGACCTCACGCTTACTCAATGGAGCTTTCCGATGAATCTGACGGCACCAGAAAGCTGATGACACTCGCCCCTGCGATTGAATCTGTTTTGTCCAAAGGTGGGCTGTTGTTGGTCGATGAAATCGAAAAAGAGCTCCACCCTGCTCTTGTAGATTTCATCGTTTCCAAGTTCCAAAGCAAAAGAACAAACCCCAATGGTGCGCAGATTATATTTACGACGCACAGCACCGAATTGCTGAGTATGGAGCTACTGCGTAAAGACCAGCTTTACTTTGTTGATAAGGACAAAGACGATGGGGCTACGGAACTGTACAGCATCAGCGATTTCTCAACGAGAACGACAGAAAACATTCGCAAAGGATACCTTCTCGGCAAATACGGAGCAATTCCCAATGTTGAAATCGAGGAAGTAGAGTGATGGCTCGCAAATTTATAATCGACGAGATTCGGCTTTTCTTTGGCGTTGAAGAGAAAGATATTGGCAATTGGACGAACCGTTTAGAAATTACCTAGCGTCTGCGGAAGCTGAGAAAATAATCAAAGATTCCACGTACTAGAACAACTTGAAATGTTTGTACAATCTATAAACAATCGCTCAACACAAATGACTTGAGCGCAAATTTATGGTATAATGTATTTGTAAGCTAAAAGTAGTAGGAGGGTGATTCCGATGCAGTAAAACAGGCAATGGCAATGTGGCTGGCGATAGCGGAAATACACAGCAGACAAGATGGACAGAAAATATAGGCAGACCCGCTGTTATAGGGGCGACCCCGTGCGGGAAGCATATGCAGCATCCAAGGGTCCGTGCCTAGAGACTCCCCACAGTCTATAACCGTGGGATTGTGCAATACGTATTACGTGTTGCCACTCTTTTAAGATTGAAATATCAAAACAAACTCTCCTATAAAGTGAGGTGTTCTCCCGCGTGCTATTCCAACTGATGAACAAAGATACCCCGTGGCTCCTATTCGACTGCTATGAAGACGAGTTCGGTTTTACGGCTGGCAAGGAAATTGAATGGTATACTTCGCTCAGACCCATTGGCTATGATAACATCGGTGATTTTCTTGATGCACGCAAAGCACCTAAGCACAGAAAACACATCGCGGAGCTTTTGAAAAAGTATGGCTGTGAATCTACCGAGAATTTCTTGCGGGTAACGCATGCTCTTTCTCTCAATGACACGTTCTGGGTAAAAGAGCCGGAAAGCTCCCTGACATGGAACGAAGTTTCTCTATACCGCAACGAGTTTGATGAACTGGTTTCCAACGCGGCTTTTGACGGGGTAATTTCTTCTACCACTCTTTCTTCAACCTCCCCTGAATTTGGAACAGATGGCGCTTATGCAAAGTGCTGGCAGCGGGAAAATGGTACGGTTTATCTGTACAAAAGTGGCAGCGACACCTATGAAATTGAGCCACTGTCTGAATTTCTTGCATCGCAGGTGGCGGATATTCTTTGCCGCAACCATGTCGAGTACGACCTTGCCTTCTATCATGGGCGGCTTGCATCAAAATGCAAGCTGTTTACCAGCGAACAATTCGGACTGGCTAAGATGTCCGTGCTGTCGGTTCCAAACCGCAGAAATCCCGCTGCACTCCTAAAATTTGCCGAACAATATGGTAGCGAAGACCTCATGCGCAGGATGTTTGTCTTGGATGCGCTCATTCTCAACATCGACCGTCACTTAGGTAATGTCGGGTTCCTCTTCGATAATGACACGATGCGCATTACCGGCATGGCTCCCATATACGATAACAACCGCAGTCTGCTGTTCTACTTCGACACGGAAGCCCTTGAAAAGCGTCCGGAGTGGTGCGTTTCTAAGTGCGAGCCAAGAATCAGTGGAGATTTCATCAAGACTGCGCAGGCTGTTCTTACAGATGAGTTGAGAGCAGAGTTGAAAAACATGGCTGGCTTTAGATTCCAGCCGCCAGTGGGCATCAATGCTCCGATGGACAGGTTGGAGGCGTTGAGTCGAATCGTGAACATGCAACTGAACAAGATATTGCAATGACTAAAGGGAGTCGCGTAATGCGACTCCCTTTTTACTATATGTTCGTGTAAAATTACGCGAATAAATAGCTGAAACCCACACTAAATGACACGAATAGCAAGAAAGACGCTATGCGCTCCATCTAACTACTCTGGAAGTTGTTCTGGAGGTACTCGGCGGCGGTGCGGTGTTGAGGTATACACAAAGAAGAGGAGGTCACCCCATGCGTGGGTAGCCTCCTCTTTTATGTTATTGTCATTGTGTATGAAAACTGTCTCTTCGTTTTGTGTAAAGTGGAAATTCATTCTGTGTGAAACAAAAAGCTATTTTGTGTAAAGAACGACGTAATGTAAAAGTACAAATTCATGGTATAATATTGGCGTGGTGCAAAGTTAGTATACTATTAGTGTATCCCACTTTTACCCGCACTTACGGTAAGATGTAAAGCTGCATTTTTCTGTCTTTGAGTTCCCATTTGCGAACCTTCCAGTCTTTGTATGGTTCATATTTGCAATGTTCTTTCCATTCCTCTTCACCGCTTTTGCTATTAGTTTTATCGCATACACGGTCGACAAGAGTTTCTCCTGTATGGGCGTTGATAAGCTGATAGTCAAAGTATACATCTCTTCCGCAAGCCATTATTGTTTTCAATTTCATTTTCATCACCACCATTTATTTAAGGAGTTGTGACCATTATGTCAAAATACGAATACGCTTACTACGAATCTGAACGCCGTCTGATTGCCATCGCCGACATTCGTGAGGAATCCAAAAAAGACCCTCATATCTACATGCAGCGTTATGAAGGGCATCTTCTCTGTCCAGAATGCAAGCAAGCCCGGCTCATTGTTGTGCAGGGGGCAGACTTCCCGTTTTTCCGCGCAGCTCCGAGGTCTGCTCACATGGACGGCTGTGATTTTATCCGCCCCGAATATGTGCCTACCGCCACCGACGCTCAGAACCCTGCAAACGCAAAGACTATCCGTTCTCAGCTTCGCCGCGCTCTGGCAAAAACCATTGAGCGTCAAATCGCTCGTGCCGACCACGCCGGTGGACATGCTGCTGCACATCAGCCGGGTGATGAAGGACCTTTGGCGCAGAAGCTGCAGCATCGCAAAATCGCCCAGCGGCTGATTGAGATGCTTCCTAAGAGCAGTGAGTCCCACCGGCCTGAAGTGGCGGTTTATTACGGCCGCGTTAAATGTGTTCTGGATGTTGCTGAGAGCCATTATAACAAAGAGCCGTTTTATCACTGTGACTTCCAGAGCATCGCTACAGGTGAGCCTTTGCTGACAATGAATGTTTCAAACGGTGTCTGGAATCATTTTACACAGGAAACCAAGAATTTACTTAGTAATCCTGCTGCAGAGCTTCGTATCTCTTTTCTTGGAAAAGCTGTAGATTCTGTGCGGAACGGCTGTCGTGTCGTTTCTCTCAAGAACTCTGAGTTCCTGATTGTGGAGGGAATTCACTAATTCAGTTGATATACAACACAATCTCTGAATTGTCAGTTGTCGTCCACTCTGTTACTTTTTCACTTGCATAGCATTTTGGGACATCCTTCAGTTTGCCGCAAAAGACTTCCTCATCGCAATAACCGTCTGAAGAATCCGATTTATAACGGGCGATGTGAATAGTTTGCTCTTTGTCTTCTGCGAGTGCAAGGAACAATTTTACTGTCGGCTTCATGGATTCACCTTCTTTTTTCTTGGTGGCAGAATATAGAATATCATTTTTCCATCTTTTGCTTCCCATGCTCGAACCTGCTTTCGTGCATAAGGCAAGAATTTATTGTAGTCGTCAACATCATCAATTGTGCATGTCTTATCGTGGACACGGTCAACAAGCACTTCACCTGTTTTGATATTTACAATAGCATAGTCAATGTATGGGTCTGTACAGCAGAAGTTATCTAACAGGTCGTGCAAAGTAATCACAATAATCACCTCAAATCACAAAGGAGTTGTTAATCTATGGAGAAGTATACAGAAGCATTTTGTTCTATCACAGGCGACAAGGTTTCAATTATGCAAATGCGCATGGAATGTAACCTTGACCCTGCAGCTTATGAGAAGAACTATAAAGGGCACCTGTTCTGTCCGCTCTGCAAAGTTGCTCCATTGACGGTTGTCCACGCAAATTGTCTTCTCTATTATCGTGGGCACCCACACGAAGAGCACGGCAGTAATTGCTTGTACTCATTGGATGTAAGAGTTGTTAAAAGTATTACTAGAATCAGTGGTGATATCGAGAAGCAAGCTCTTTCTCAGATTGATATGCTCTTACGTTTAACATTTGACAACAATCAGAAAGCGAGTGGCACAAAAACTGCAAACCCCAATCCAAGTGGTAGTGCCGTCCCTGTTGTGCATCAGTGGCAAACCGTGAAAAAGCGTCTTCCACAATACCGTATTGAGCTCTTGCCGGAACTGTTGGATGCAGACAAAATGCCCGAAGAAATCAGCATTTTTTACGGCAGAGTGTTTTGTGAAGTTGTTGATTCCAAGAACCCTTACAATGGAGTTGACTTCAAAGTGTTAATCGTAAAAGATGCCGTAACAAAGAAAACCATTATGGGACTCACAATATCCTTGACTGTTTGGAGTCACTTTACAGCCGATACGCAAGCATTATTACAAACGGTGCAACAGCCTGTCCATATTGCGTTCCTTGGCGTACATACATTATCACAAGGCAAGGCTTTAGGATTACCCTATACATGCTATCTAAAGACTTCCACTTACTTGCAAGTCTTGGAAGATTAAACCAGTAATGCAATGAAGCGTGTACTATCTGTTTCCACACGCCAATCTGATAAGATGCGCTCTCCGAGTGTTTTATCTACATCTTTTACTAAGCCTTCAAACAGTGGGACAACATATAGCGTATAGTTCTCCGCAATAGCAATTTTCTGAGTGGCAGGGTCTTTAGCTGTTCTTAGCAGTTCTTTGAGCTTTATCGGCTTCATATCTCGTCTTTCCCTCCATGTATAATCAATTGCGCCACCTCATAGCTGACAACAGCTTTCCGGCTGACAGGTAGCGTTGTAACCGTTGCTTCTACTCCTGATATCTTTTGAGCAATGGCTTTAAGTTCTGTAGCACTGTTTTCTTGCGTAGGTCTAACTAAGCAAAGGTATCCATTGCCGTCGTCATCAAACGAGACATCCGGAGTAAAAGGGACGGTGTCGTTAATGTTTGCTTTGTCCTTACTGCTGAAAAGAATCTCGTAAAACGTTGTCAGTGCTTTTTGTAGTGCTTTGCTTTGCTCCTTGTCCAACCGACTGTACATTGCAAGCATGTTGAGTTCTCTGACAATGAGGAACTGATTGTCTATCTCTTCAATGATGATAACGCTGGTGTCACCCCAAATATCATTGTGCAGTATCATGAATGGTCACTCCCCTCCCCTGCTACTCATTTTATTCAATTCGCACATTTTAGCAAAAGAAAAAGGAGGCTCCACGCGGAGCCTCCTTTTGTTGCTCAGTCGTGAAATGTGACAATGTCGAAGAGACATTTTACGGTTGAACAACGTATCAATTATACCATAAAATTGTATTTTTTGCAAGTATGTGTTGTTGAACACACCTATTCGTTGTGCTTTACTATAAGTTGATTTTTGCGCAAAAATAAGGGCTGCCACATATGTAACAGCCCTTTGTTTCACTTATGAGTTAAAGTGCCACATTACTTCAAAGAAATATTGTTTCTTTAGCTCATAAGTGCTTACTTTTAATCACAGTTTCCACAGCCACCATCGTGGTCGCCATTAGAACCATATAGCAATAGGTAATGCTTTAATAAAATCAACTGATACCTTGCAGGTTCTGCTAATATCATTCTTATTTATGTTTTTGTTGACATCTCCCACGGTTTTAACCGTGGGATTCTTGGGTGGTAGCGGCAAGGCTTATCACCATACAGCATGCCAGGCAGCGAGTTATGCGGTTTCCCACAAAAAGCCACGAGTGTAGCTTTCCATGAGCATCCAGCCTCGAAAGGTTGACCAACATACTTGTCTGCATTCCCAGCTTTTTAAGTGCATCCTCCAATGGGGTCTCATCCCTTATGGGTCAGCTCTCTAACGAGGAGCGTGTCGAGCCCCGGAGGTTTACTCTTAGAACCACTTAATTCGGTTTTTCATCTCACGACTAAAGTTATAAGATGAAAAACAGATATATCTGCTAAAAGCATAAATAAGAACTTTATCAGCATTGCCCATCTCATTCACGTCACTACTTCGTTCTCCTTATCTTTTTGAAAATTAAGAGAAGAATAACCAATATAATTCATCTTACGTCTTGTAATGCTGATGCTTCTGCAAAACCACATTTCCGATTGTGGAAAACTGATTTTGGAAATCACTCGATGCAAAAATGCCTTCAAAAAAAGTGTAATTGCATCTTGCATCCAAGAAGTCGATGCTTTATAATGAGTAGTGGCGATAAGCATAAGCGCTTATTCATATCAGCCTTGCATGTCCTTGTGTCATCACCACGAGGGCATGCTTTTTATTTCTGCATTTTCCCCTGCTCCACACCGTGCATGCGGCTTTCGCCGCACACGGCGTTCCATCGACGAATTCTCGCCGACTTGAGGCCATCACTCCGGTACTCATTACAAGTACCATCATCGCTGCGACCTCTGCTTTTCAGCACCGGTTCGGCTGCTTATTGTTCTTCGTCAGCCTACATCCTTTTGTGGATGTCCAATACCTTTCCTCGTTCCGATAACCCTATCCGTTACCATACACCTTTAGGTGCCTGCTATGGGACCGATGACTTCTTTGACAGCCTTTCATACGCAAGTCCTTACTTGGCTGTATCATCGACATGCATCGCTGCATGGACTGTATCCCTTTACTTCGCAGGTTCGTCAGTCTCTTACGAGGCATGCTCACCGTTGGCGTTTTATGGACCACCGGCATATCAGTTGGCTGCTTGAGTCAACCTTCTGCCGACTTCACCGAGCTTCGTACGGTTAAGCTTTCGCTTTCTACCGCACGTCGGAGTTTATGGTGGATGTTCCCATCCATCGGGTTATCAGTTCTCCTGCAGTTTCATCACTGCAGTGCGTAACCTTTTAAGTTACGAACGAGTCGCACCTTGCGTCCAGTCAGTTCCGGACCATGTACCGAAATCGCGATACTGGTTATCCAGGTCTTCCGTGCTTCCGGGAACTACCCCACCAGAGTTTCCGCTATCGCCACCGCTCGGCTGAGCAGGCTCAGCCGGTGCCGGTGCCGGGTCGGGAGCAGGTGCCGGTGCAGGTGCCGGTGCCTGTGCAGGAGCGCTGGGCGTTACCGGCTGTGTGGGTGCCGTGTAGCTCGGAACAGTGGATGCGCCAGCAGAGGTGCTGCCGGAGTAGTTGTTCTTCGTGGTGGTGGCAGCCTTCTTCTGCTGGACCGTGAGCTCATAGCCTGCGCTCACGCTGCTGTCATCTTCGCTGGTAGCGGTGATGGTAGCATTCCCAACAGCGACTGCAGTAACCTTCCCAGTCTCATCGACGGTAGCTACGCTCTCATCGCTGGAGGACCAAGTGACTGCCGGGTTGGTAGCCTCTTCCGGCGCTACGGTAGCCGTGATGGTCACCGTGTTGCCAACATTGAGGATGCCTTCTGTCTTGTCGAGGGTAATACCCTCCACCTTTGTGGTGACAGTTACCTTGGTGGTGGCGCTCAAGCCATCGGGCACAACGCCGAATGCAGCGTCGAGATTGTCCGGCACCGTGACAGTTTCGGAATCTGCGGTGGCTTCGGAATTTTCGCCTTCCGTGGGCGTTTCCTCATCCGTTACAACTGCAGCAGTTTCCTGTGTAGCTGTCTCGGCTGTTGCAGGAGCATCTGCAACAACATAGGTCGTGATGGTGCATTCGCCGTCAGCGACTGCCGTGACAAGACCATTCTCATCTACGGTAGCTACGCTTTCATCGCTGGAGGTATATGCCAGCTTTACCTCAGTCGCATCCTCCGGCGTCATCTTGGCATCCAGATTCTTGGAGTTCTCGCCATTCGTGACAAGCTCCAAGGTTTCGGGTGCTTCCACACCGGTGGGCGTGATGACGACCTTCACATGAGTAGTGGAGGAAATGTTCACGTCCTTCGCGGTTGCCGTGACATCCGCCTCGCCTGCACCGACTGCGGTGATGAGACCGGTGGCATCGACCGTGACGACCTCTTCATCGGAGGTGGTCCACTCAATGGTGAGCTTCGAGGCAGCTTCGGCAATCTTTTCCTGCTCGGCTTTATCGTCCGTGCCGTACTCGATTTCCAGCTGCTGCGTCTCTCCTTTCTCGATAACCACGTCGGACGGCAACCCGATGGAGCTGATGTCCACGCCGCATCCAACCAGCGACAGTGCCATTGCTGCGGCAGCAATGACCATCGACATGATTTTCTTCTTCATATTCAATTTTCTCCTTCCCGGCGTCTGGTGCCGAGGCAACATAATTGTGATAGGTTCAGCCGACTCTATGCAGCTTTGGATTTCGTCATCGACGAGGCTGTGAGCCATTGGTTGCCTATCCTTCTGTACATCTGCATTATACCATAAATTTGTAATTTCTACAACCAAGGTTCGTAAAAGTTAACAGTTTAGTCATATAACAAGATGAACAGATTATCTTGCCTTAACTCCTTTCGCTGTATTTGTTGCACCTCCTATTGTATGCGGATTATGGTTATCCGTCAAGCAACAAAACGGTTGCGAGGATGAGGATTTTTGAACTGGGAGGAGGGCTATATAGGGACGGTTCCCAATTCTTTATTCGCCACTTCCCTTCTTGCACAAAAATAAAAGCCCAGTGGTCAAATTGACCACCGAGCAGCATGACTTTGGCTATAAAAACAAAATCGCCTCACTGAAATGAAGCGACTTTTAGGTCATAGTCTCCCTTTTTCGTCTTTATACCATACCAAGAACTATTATGGGAACTATGATATGTTAAGAGTGTACCCTTAACATACTTACATTGTATATGATATAGTTCCAAATGTCAATATGATTATTCTGCTAATTTGATACATTCTGTGGGAGTCTTCTCTTGTACTACAAGACGCCATTGGACACTACCGGAAGGTTGTACTGTCGTTCTGGAGGATTCCCTCTTTTGGTGGTGGGCTTTGTTGAGACCTACTCCCCCGACGAAAAAGAAGAGGTCCCGCCTCGATAGCAGGACCCAAAGCATGTTTTCGTTCGGTGCTCGCTTAGCACCTATCCGGTTTGAGGTTCACACGCACAACTCCTCCAGAGGCTCTTCACCACGGTGCGTGCCGGAACACAATGGTGTATCATCGCCTTTCAGCATCAGCTCTCTTGTCTTGTTGTAGCCACATTGCAAATAGTTGTCAATGCCACAGCTCACATTGGAGCTTGTGTAAGCCATTTTGCAGCACTTATTTGCTTGATTTTCTCCAGCATATATGATTAAATCAGATACAGCGGTGAAAATATGCCATTTTTACTTCTCTCCTTTGTAACAAGGAATTAAGAAAGACTGTCTCCGCCACAATAAGTGGAAGCGGTCTTTTCGCTTTTATTTGCTTAATGAAGTTGATTTGTTATTCCCTTGAAGAACTCAGCGCTCCAGATGTCCAATTGGGACGTGTCTCTTATAAACGGTTTAACATCTTGTTTCGCCTGCTCATAATCAATAGTATCGAATTTGTCGCATAGCATCGAACGAAGAATTTTAATGTCAAAAGCATCCGTCTCCGTTAATACTTCACTTTGAATCAGTCGCCATTGCAGATGCTTCAGGTTTACGCTCGCCCCTTTTGAGAGATAGAACACATAATCATACAAATCGCGCCCTTTTACGCGATTATGCCACGCACGACATAAAACCGCATGAATCTTTCCGGCAAAAAGAGACGGCATATCATACAGGTTGACTTCATAGGGAAATGGCGTTAGAGGGAATTCACGCTCAAATGTTGCGTAATCCGGCGGCATTGTGTCGATTTCAAACTTGATTTTGATAGTCTCGTTTTTTGTGATGCTGTTTGCTGCTGCCTCATCAGAGTAAAACAGCAGATAATGCTCTTTGGTATTTCCCTTCAGAAACGCAGAGCGAATAGCAGATTCTTTTGTCTTTTCCTTCTCGGTGATATCAACGTTCAGACCAAAAGAGCGAACTGTCTTTTCCAGTTCGGGAAAGAACGCTTTCAAATCAAAATCTGGATTTTTCGTCATCAAGGAGAAATCCAAATCTTCCGAAAACCTGTCCAGACCATAGAAAATACGTAGAGCAGTCCCACCATAGAATGCAGCTTCCTTAAAGAAACCGGCGCGGGACAGCCCATACAGAACAATTTCCTGCATAACTTCCTTCATCGCATTCTTTTGGTCATACATATTTTTGCTGTCGTACTTTTTCAGCATCTGTTCGATTACCGTTGTCATGCAATTTTCTCCATTGTTTTAGTCAGCTTTTGGATATTCGTGCAATGATACTTGCTATTAAGGAATAGAATATCATCCATGTTCAACTTGCAGAACAAATCCCAGTCGATTCGCAAACCATCGAAAAGGAGTTCTTTTAGTTCTCTTTGGCTTGTTACAGGGGATTGAATATAGAGTTCGTCACACAATGCTTTTTCCGGGCTTGCTATCTGGAAAGTATATCCGTTCTCACTTACACATTCGATTCCATACGGATACGCAGCAGAATGGACATCACGATATGTGAATGTTCCAAAAAGCGTCTTGAATTCCTTCTTCTTTTTCTTTTCAAAAGTGGCCGACGTGAAGTTATATACTGCTTCCGGAATCAATCCATGATATGACAACGCAAATTCAAAAGACAAATACGATGGAGAGCAAATAGTGTTTGCCAACCGGTATCCGGGAGTTGCCGGATTCGTTTCGTATAGTCCTTGTATAACAGGGATGCACTCCTTCTTCTTGACCATATGAGCCAACTTGTCTCGCGGGTTCTTGTAATTATTTAGCTCTTGGAGCATAATTGCGGTTGTTTTTATCATATTCTCACCACCTTATATGATTATATCAGATACCGTGGAGAAAATCAAGTAATTTTATAAGGTGTAATGGTGGAGACGCAAAGTGAAAGGGAGATGCTATTACGCACCCCCCTTCTTTTTATTCCTTGAGTGTTGTAGCTGCCGTACTGCTGTCCGTCTGCAGCAGTTCTGCTGCTCTTGAGATACTGGCTTCACCTTCTGTATAAGCTCTCAACACTATCTGCAGCAAGCGAGTCGGCAATTCTGCTTTTCGTTCGTCCACTATGATGTTTTGGATATTATTCTGCCACTTGCGGTTGATGATGCCTTCTTCCTTCGCGCGGCGAACCACACACTGCTCGGATACCCCGTATTTCTCGGCAATTATCCGGATTTCCTTGGCACACAGATTCTTGCGTTTCCGTCCAAGTTCCCGGGTAATGTCTACGCTTGGCAGCAGAAAATACCTCACCGCGTTGTTGATGACTCGCTCATTTACGTCTGAGAACATCAGATACGCAAGCGCATGCGCCAGCTCTTCACGCTGACCACAACGGTCTAAACCGCCACTGACCGCAACAACCGGGACCACATTGGTCGTCATCGCGGCAAGGCTTGAAAAGCTCCTTATGATTGCACTTTGTTTGATGATGGTGATAAACACGCCACTTCTCTCAAGAGTCTGAACAAGATTACCCACCGGTCCACTTGCAGGTAGGTGCAATGCTTCTCGCATATATACTGCGATTTTTTCGAGGTCAGCTCCCATCGGAACCTTTTCTTTCGGCAGCCTGCTTTCATCCACTTCCGCATTGGCGCACATACAAGCATCGTGATACATCTGCGCGTTCAGCCGTACTTGCGCCAAAATCGCATTCTTCTCGGCTTTGGTCAGTTTGTTGCCGTTGTGGGAAACAGCTTCGACAATCTCAATGTCCTCTTTGTACGACATCAACTTGCCGAGGGTAATACCCAGCGCCTCGCAGATTTTCTTGACCATCTCGACATTCGGATATCTTTTATCACTTTCAAAGTTTGAGACAGTCATTTTACTCACACCAATGGCATCTGCCAACCACTGCTGCGATACGTCTTTCTGTTCTCTATAATATCTAATACTTTTCCCAATACTCATAGCTGTGTCTCCTTTTGTTTACATTATACCATATTTATAATATTTTGTAAACACAAAAGAGCCCCCATACGCAAAAAGCAGCCGGTATATAGGTGTATTTGCCTGCATATCAGCTGCTTTGCTTTTTCTTTTTTTGCCGATAGATTTCCTTTAAGTCATCTATCGCCAATTCGGCGGACATCGTATGAAACATCAGATAATTTGTATTCATCGTTTCCGCCGGGGCTTGCCGGTAAATTTCCTTACTGGATTCTCCTGTAATGAAATGCCAGTAGCGGTACAAATAGCCCGCCCAATACAGGACTTCGTTGTTGTACAGCTTCCCACCTTTTGGGGCTTTGGGACATCTGTCTGCAAATTCTTCCAGCAGGTACTCTTCCCCTGCCCATTGCATCCGGTTATAGGTAGAGTCCAGCTCTTTTGCCAAAGAAGATGTCATAAACAGCTTGATGAACTCTTTGCTACTGTACCCGGCTTTTGCCGAATTCTCAAAGAGACGCCCTTGGATGTCGCATAGCTGCTGCTGCCAAATTTCAAGCATCTATTATCCCTCCGATACATTTGCAAGAATTTCATCGAAGAACAGTCCCTCTCTACGGTGCTGCTTGTAGATGTCGTTTGCAAGCCGAATGCCGTCTTGACGGTTCTGCTCGCTTATTTCCTTAAATGCTTCTTTTGCAATCCAAGGAAGGTCGATTTGCTTTTCGATAGTGATATGCTTACAGGCTTTTTCTGTCTTTGCGACATATTGCTGACCAAGTTGCAGTGCCGAGAGGCTCGCTATTAAGGCTTTATCTGTGATGTCTCCGCTGATAAATCGCTCCATCATTATGAACATACGGTCGTTTGCAATACTGCCTATTATCATATCCTTGTCTTTACCAATAGCTGCATATTTGTTGTATGCCGGTGCATGTGCATCTTTATTTATCCTGCCACGGTTAAGGGATACGAAGAGTGCCCAGTCGATATCCGCTTTAAACTCTTGTGTTTTCAGCCCTTCCATATCTACAGAGAGTATGTAGAATTTAGCTTCATCGTAATCACAAATCAGCGTTAGCGGCTGGCGCGGGTCATTTCCCATATAGAAACCACGCCCGAAATCACATACATCACGGCTTTTTGGCTGAATCGGCTCAACGATGCCTGTCTTGGAGCCGTGATACAACACGATTCGGTTCGGCTGCTTTTTAGCAACTTCTTCAGCCTCTTCCTTGATTTCGTCGAGGAGAAGGTTGACGATATTCACACTCTTCTTTTTGCACAGCTCCAGCAGCTTTTCCTGTGTCTTTTTAGCAGGGACTGTCTTTGCATTTTCCCAGCGATTCACGCTCGCAAAAGAGACTCCAAGCTCGTTAGCCAGTTCTTCCTGCGTATAGCCAAGAGCTTTGCGGATTGCTTCGAAGATGTTCATGTTCGTCAACTCCCGATATAACATTTTCCTCTATAATTATTATAGTATATGTTATATCATTTGTCAATTCAGGGAGCTATCCGAAACCTCGTCCAGATACCGAAGAATCTTAGCAATACTCCGGCAACTGATAACGCTCATGTCCCCTTTGTTGAGCCAACGGTACACCCTGCCACGATTGATGCCGGTATCATTGCATACACGGTATACAGTGATGTTCTTCTCCTCTAAAAGGGAGAGAACTTTCTTGCGCATCAGCCCTTTCATGTAGTTATCGGCTTCTGCACTGTCCCGTACAGCCACATAGCTGGTCCAGACGCGCCGCAGCCGCTCCGGAACGTCCTCATCCTGCTGCTCCAACTGCTCGATGGTCAGCGTGCTGCCATAAGTGTCACACAGGTGCTGAAGCTCCCCATTGGGCGTTTTCTCCAGAACGGAATACAGTAGCTTCAGTTTTCCATTGAACTTCGCATGCAGGAATAGCGGCTCACACAACTTCGGGAAATCTTCGCATTCCGCAACAAGTTTCTTGATGCTCGTCGTTCCAAATGAAAGGTCCCGCATATAGTTTTTCAAGAAATTCTCGAAGCGCAGCTTTTGTTTCATATTATCACACCCTATAGTCTGTATCCCAGTCGCCATATGTATTTGCCTGTGCCGGATAAGCGCAGTATACACCGCTCGACCCGCCAGAAACGCAGGTCATACTGCAGATGAAGCTTTCGCAGTCTCTGCAGCCGTAGGTCCTCATGCCTCCGTTTGCTTTTCCTTTTGGACAAGGCGCAAGGAATCCCCTGTGCCGGTCCACTACGCGCAGGAACTGTTGCTGCGGCTCCTTTGCAAGTCGTTTCCGCATCATTTCAATCGTAGTGCGGAAGAAGTCCAGCATATCCATGTTGCCGCTCATGTGAATCTCGTGGTCGTCGTCCACATCGAAGTATTTGTATGTTGGTTTCCAACTCATACGGTCAACATGTGACCAGTTAACGCGGCGAATCGCGTATTCAGGCTTGTCTTCACCAGTTTCAATTGTGCCGAAATAAAAGCAGATACTGACCCAAGCATTGACACTGTCCTGCTGCGGAACCGGTCCGAAGCGCAGGACTGACAGCGGGCGCTCCCAATAGAGATGAAAATAGTCCGGCAATTCGTCTTTGCCAATAGTAGGTACAATGCCTTTGTCTGAGACATCGAACACCCACGCCACCTTGTAGCCAAGGGTATTGTAGAATGTATTCCGCTCTCTGAATTCCTGCGGCGTGATAGGACTATGTTGGAATTCTACTACAACGCCGTCCTTGAAGATATCTGCACGATGAATCTCACCATTGTGTTTCATCACGACTTCTCGGCACTCAATGGGGAATTGTTCCTGCATAGTCTTGTGCCAGTCGCTCATATCGTAATGCCAGTGGTCTGGGCAAGCGCCTGCTTCATGTGCGAAATGGTGTGCGTTGACTTCCCCTGCCCGCAGAATCAGCTTCCCGCTGCATACCGGGCAAAAATAATCTGTCTGCTTATTTGCTTCGTCTGCCCAAATGAGCGTTCCTTCGGTGTCTCGTGCAACAAACATTGTTATTTCTCCTTTGTATCTGTTATTTCTCTTGATTTTGCGTTATGCCTTATGTTTGTGCCAGAAAACCCGGTATTTCCCGTTCACCACGCCTTCCGACACATAGTCTGACAAAGTATATCCCCACATCCTGCAAGCCTCCTCTGCCGCTTCGTAGCCCCGCAAGCCGAAGCCTTCCGTGAAATGTCCTGCCTTGCAGCGGTAGAAGCCGCATTTACGGAGCATCAAGGGGTCTTCGTACGCCGCAATGTCGTTGCTCGCATATTTTACATACAGCATCTCTTTTGAGAACAGAAAACTCAGAGCCGCCATGATAGGAGACGGTGTATGGTCCTTCGTATTGAACTCGACATGTATATGATGTTCGCCATCTACATCGACCTTTACCGCTTCCGGCTCTTCAACGCTATCCGGCATGACTTGCCACCCGTAAAAATGGAAGTCGTCCAAGAAATACTCGCGCTTGTACTTTCCGAGATATTCGAGATACTTGTTCAGTTCTTTCTCTGCTTCCTCATCCAGTTTTTGTTGGCTGCAAATGATTTTACCGTTCCCATTGCGGAATCCGGCATCGACCATTTCGTTTTTGTTTGGCTCTGCTACCGATAACATTCCTTTTCGGTCTGAAAGGGCTTGAAAGCCCTGCTCTACCTCCTCTTGCTTGAGGTGTTCGTTGGCGAACCAATACGGGTGGAAGTAGTTCTTCATCATCTCCGCAAGTCCATCTGGCTTGTAGTTGCGCGGGTCTGTACCAAAGTGCTTGATGGTCGCGTAAGCCAGAAGGTCTGACCGCGATTCGTTGACCTTTGGGTCGTCGGATAACTGCAGGATTTTCTTGAATGAGAGCGGATTCTCTCCGTCCCGCATCGTATTCAAGAAACTGTTTACTTCTGCGTTTGAACTGAACCGTATGGTAAGAATGTTCTTTGTTCTGCTTTGCATGAAAGTATCCCCCTCTGTTTACGCATCGCCAAAAGCCGCACAGACGATGCACAATGCTGATACATTCATTGTACGCAGCTCGCAAGATAGAACAAATAAACATTTTACAAGCAGACAAATTCACGGTCACTTTGGCTGTTCTTCCAGAGCGATAGGAGCCTCGCCATAGCCGCTCCCGTGAGCTCTATAGGCTGTTTCTCTATGTGGAAATGTAGTTACATGCCTTGTGTTCAGAACGGCTTTTGCCGCCTTTCTGTAGTGTAGCGGCTAAAAGAAAAGAGCCTCCTCAAATTGAGGAAGCTCTTCGCTTTTGCTGATTATTCGGTAGGTGCTGGTGCTGCGTTTGTGGAATTGTCCACGGTCGTCTCACCGGCGAGTTCTGTTCTGTACAGTTGAGCGGCGTTTGCATCCACGGTGGAAACATCGAAGCCGTTGCCGTTGAGGAAGTCATACGCATCAACGATAGTCTGCTTCAAAGCATTCACATCGTCAGTCGTAAGCAGAGGATTCTCTACCTGCAGCATACCGCTGTACTGAGCGTACTTACTGCGGAAATCAGAGACTTGAGACGAATAGCTGTCGTTCATGCTAATCATCGGGTTGTTGTTCATCACATAGAGCAACGAATCCAATGTCCCAAGTATCTGCGTGAAATCCGTCTTCCGATTGCGGTAGCCATAAACATCCACGACGGCTTTTTCTACCTGCAGCACGGGGTTCTGGATTTCCTCATATTCCTGTTTCACTTCATCGGTGATGGGAATGTTGCCGAGGTCAAGGACATCGTCCCACGTCACGCCGCTCTGTTCCAGCTTATGAGAGAAGAGCGCACTGTCCGCAAGGCTGTCCGGGTCTTCGTCTTTCTCGATGTTGTATTTCTCGTAGATTTGGTCGATGATGTCCGGCTCCGGCTCCGGCGTAGCGGTAGGTGCGGGCGTTGCCGCTGCAGAAGCAGTCCCCTGCTCCCCGCTGCTCTGCGCCGTGCCGTCAGATGATGCGGAAGCTGCATCGCCGTCCTGCGCCGTCTCTCCGGTAGATGTCTCCGCAGAAACTGCGGAGCTTGCCGTGCTGTTTGTCTTGTTGTCTTTGTCGGCTTTACCCGCACAACCTGCGAGTATGCCGCAAAGCATTACGGCAGCGAGACTCGCCGCCAATGCCTTACGCTGCATAATTCCTTATGCCCCCTTGCTCAGTTTCTCGTGGATACGAGTCGCGAAAGTCGTCGCGATTTCCTTTTCCTTGTTGGCTTCAAACATCTCAACATCCTGTGCCTGATTGTCCTTGCAATCATACACAAAGTAGTGTGCGTCGTCACGGATAAGGCAAACAGCGCCTTCCTTGTACTCTTCAATGGCGTACACATTTTCCGGGATGTTGCCGCGCTTCATCAGAGAAATCATTGCCTGCTCGAACTTCGTCAGCTCCACAGGTTCATCGTTCACAACGGACTCGGTCTGCTCTGCTTCTGCTTTGGGCTCAGCGGCAGGAGTTTCCTCGGTGGCAGGTTCATTGTCCTCTTCGGGCTCGGCAGACTCTTCAGGCATCTCCTCAGCGGGTGCTGCTTCGGGCTGCTCGTCCTCGGCGGGCTGGTCGTACTGTTCGGGAACTTCGTCCTGCTCAGACTCTTCGCTCTGCTCGGCTTCCGGCTCCTTGGCAGTGCCATTCATCATGTTGGCGATGTCATCGAGCGTCTCGCTGGAAACACTGTCATTGACCATAGCGGTAACAATCGGGCTGATGGGCTCATGCTCTGTGGTGTCGTCCATGGCAGGCTCTTTTACTTCCTGCGGTGCAGGCATTTCCTCTGCAGCCTTGGGCTTTTCGGCAGATTCGTGAACTTCTTCATCCCGTGCTTTTTCAGCTACGCTTGCTTTTTCATCGCCGTGGCGGTTATGCTGCTCACTGTCATCCTTGCGATATACCGTCTTGGCAGCTACGCTTCCGACCAGCTCTTTGTTGTGGCTGTTGGCAGCCACGCACTTGACCATCGCAATCAAAGACAGAACTGCACATACCGCGAGTGCAACCGTGATTGCCATGACGATGATGTCAGAAGTGACATCCGTAAAGCCGAGACTGAACAGGATGCCGTTCTGGAACAGAAGCAGCACAGCCAGCATGCCGAGCGAAACGATAAGACTGAGCGCAGTCAGGGCAGTGGGTGCTTTCGAAAAAGCCTTTTTGTTAGAGTTACTCATTTTTCTCTCACTCCATGATGTGATAATGGTTGTACCGCGCAGATGGGTTTCCTTGCGGTGTTGATGATATCCTTTTTTAGGATACACCTATTATACCACACTATTTGCGTTTAGTCAATCTCGAATACGCGAAGGAGCGGTATTTTCAGCAAATATTCACACTTGTTGAGCGAAGTTTGAGCAACAATTCCTTAGATGTACAACTTAGGCGCTTACTCGGCGACGGAAGCCGCCTCAGCAGTTTCGACAGTTGCATCCTCCGACGTAGCCTCTTCGATTTCAGTGCTCTCGGACGCGACGGTTGAGGTTGCCGTGGAAGAAGGAGCCTCATCCTTCTTGCCGCAACCGACCAGCATCACCATTGCGGCGGCAGCAACAGCCACCACCATCAGCATTTTCTTGTTTTTCATTTTGTGCTCTCCTTTGTGTTTGGGTTTCAGTGCAACCCTCATGGCATTTGCCGCAAAGAAAAAGGCGAGCCGCCCGACGAATCAGGCAGCCCGCCAGCGGGCAGGTACTGCGGCCTTGTACCGGTCCGAAGTCTTAGTATACGCAACTCGCACAACTGTGCAAGCACTATTTCGTTGGAGAATTTTGCGTAATCGGTTTGGCTTTTTCGCTGTATGTATACGCATCGTCTCTCGTGATGATATTGGACTTGATTTCCTTTGCCTCGTCAAACAGTTTTTTGCTGCTCTTTGACAGCCAAAAGATGGATTTCAGTTCGCTTGTCCATTTGGAGACGGAAACTGGCTGGTTTTTTGCACAAGGCTTTTCGTTGCTTTTTGCACCGTAAAATAGCCAGTAGTCCGGATGTTCCCATGCTCTAAGGACAGTCTCACCGGATGCGGCGTAATACTGCCTTGCAAGGTATAGCGCAACACGGAGTGAAACAGGTCGCCGCGCAAGTTCTTCTGCCGTTACGGGTGTTCCCCAAAATTCCGGGCGTGTTCTATCCTCGATTGTGTCTATTTCCTCTTCTGTAGCATTAACTTCCATATACAGCCAATAGGAATAGATGGACATCCACATCGAGAATTTATATCTCATGTCTTCGATTTGTTTGATTTGCTCTTCTGTCAAACATAGATTCTTTTGCATTGTCTCTATATTTGTCTTTTTCTGCTCTAAGAAGAATTTTACTGCAGCGTTTCCTGCGACTTCCCGAATATATACATTCTGAGTCTCATCGCCCATGACTCTTACGAAATCTAAAACAGCGCAGTTATAATCTCTTGCATTGCGATGGAGGTTTTGGCACAGCGAAATCAACATATTTGACTTTTTGCCAATCAGCATCGATTCCATATTTCGCAGCACAACAACTTTTTGCATATCTGCATCTTGTTTGAGCCTTTCATTGATAAACTCAAAGCATGCACTATACATGAAGTTTTTGTCTTCTTTTTCGATATTTGTCATGTTTATTCGTTCCATGTCGAAAACGATATAACGATTATAAGGGTTAATCGTTGTTTCACTGTTATACCAGAAATATTCGCCGTCAACGTATTCACGCAAGAATTTCAAGAAGTTTTCCAAGACTTGGCTGATTTCCGGCATATCTTTTATAGTTGTGTACAAGTCTCCCATTGTTGGGAATGCCTTGCATTTTTGCATTCCGTTCCGATAAATTGTGTCATCCTCAACCGTAATGCCTTTGTTATTATATGTTGTGAGCAGCGCAGTGCCAAGAGCCATTTCTTCCTCATAGCTCATCTTTGGATACATTGTTCTGAACAGTGCCTTCAAGGATGCAATCTTTTCCTGCAGTAGTGCCCCCATAAAGTCCTTGCGTTCATAGATGTCGAAGATATTAAGCCGTGCATCTAAGTCGTAATTGACCTTGACTATTTGCCCGCCAATCTTTTGACACATATACTTGAAATCGGTCTCACTGCAATATGGCGTTATAGTTATGATTTGTTTTCCTTGTTTGAAATAGCGCAGAGAATACAGCTTTGCTTTGAAGTCCATTCCACTTGCCGGACCTCCAAAGAAAGAAGCATCGCTATTATTGTGCAGCGCTTTGTCGAACAGGTTCAGCGAAACCTCATCTCTGTTGCATACTATATTCCCGATTTCGATGCCTTCCAGTTCTTTCACTTTCGGAATAGCGGGCACTTGAGGGATTTCTGGTTGTTTCTTTTTCTTCCAGAACATTTTTACGCTTTGCCTCCATCTATTATTTGCTTTTTATTGTATGCAATTCGCGAGTTTCTATGATGTGGTTTATGGGTACACAATTCCACTCGGCAGCTTTATACCAATGATGTTGTCCAATGGGATGAATGTCAAGGCATCGTCTACCGTAATGAACATACCACTGGGCGGGTCTAAGCGCAACCGTTCACGTTCACCGAATAACCCGCTGCATAGGTAGAACCCGTCTTGTTGAATCAACTGATAATCTTGTAGGTCTCTAAATGTATAGGAAGCAATAGTGGTTGCCTCCCCTTCTGCAGTCTCGTATTTGACAACGAGTTTAGTTTCGGAAGTGGTTGCTGCCAGCTCAATTAACTTTTTGAGCCGTACATATTTCGGGATTTTTTCGATTTTATCGCGGCAAAGACGCTTGACTGCTTCGTTTTCCAAAACTGCTTCACGAGGGTCTTTGGCTATTTTGGTGTTGTCGTGACCATTTGAGTATCGGCGCATCTGCATGACCGGCTCAATCCAGTTGTCGGGGTCTGCGAGCCAGTAACCGGAGGTTTCGTCGCTGTTAAGACCTGTATAAGCAATGTAGGAGTCAATCAGGTCCCTGCGAAAACCGTTTGTATAGTGGTTTGCAGCAAGAAACATCAGTTCTTTCTCATCTTCTTTCGGATAGCTTGCCAAGAACCTCAAAGTCTCAATTTCTGTAACATGGTATTTTTCTCGGATGTACTTATTCAGACTCTCTCTGATATTCTTGTCAAAATCCTTGGGGAAGTCTTTTGCCGGGAGCCCACAGAATTTTAGGAATGCCGTCTCCACTGTATCTCCGCTATGTGGATAAACGTACTGGTTATCCACGATAAAACCGGTGAGGGACAGCTCTTCGTGGTAGTGACTCAAGTTTGCTTCGCTTTGCCCCGGTTCTACCTTTATCATCATATTGTAGAGGAGTTCGACCTTGTGCTTTTTATGCAGCATCGGTTTGCGCAAGAACTCAGCATATGCCGTATATTTGCCGAATTTCACAGGGAAAACACCGGCGATATAGCTTTGCTCTGAGTTGGCGATAAATTCTTTAAGAACGCCTTTTGTAAGTTTGTTCACGATTTGCCTCCATACAATGCTGCTACAATATCGACCGCCTCGTCCATCGACCGGCAGGTATAGCTCATAGCTTTGCCGTTGCCGACCAGCATGTTGCCGCTGCGCCAATAGGCCTTGGAGTCGGTGGTGTAGATAATGCTGTCTTCTACGCGAAGCTCTACGCCTTCTTTAGTCATTACTTTTTTCATGTGAGTCTCTCCCTCTGTTATTTATTGTTTCTCATTGTATGCAATTCGCAAGTTTTAGCAACGAAACCTTATGCTTGGATGCGCACGCCATCTGCGGCAAACATATGTTCGAGAATCCTTGTCGTTTCGGTTTCTCGACCCTTGATGCCGCCGTATTTTAGTAGAACGATAGTCAATGCCTCTTTGATGTCTGCTACTCCGCGTTGGCACACACCATCATCGCGTATCAGCTTATTATCTTGTAGCCAATATGATGTGTTATCTGAGGCAAATATCGTGTTGCCGTTGATTTTCAGTATAACTCCCGAACCAGACTCTAATTTAATAACTTCCACCCAAATGTCCCCTTTTATGTTTTGTTGAGCAGGTTATTCGCCAGCTTATGCTGTTGCCCACCGCTCGCCCCGTGGAGGCTCCTACCATGAGCGGCTGCGCGGGGAGCCCGCGCGTTGGATTAAATTTTGCTTTTTTTGCTCTTATTTTTTGTACATTTTGTAAACACTTGGCTTACACAAATGACTTAAACGCAAATTTATGGTATAATGTGTTTATAAGATAAAAACGGTCGAGGTGATATCGATGCAGTAAAAATAGTCAGTAAATGAAACTATAAGATTGAAACCAGATGCCTTGTGCCTGCGCGATGATATTGCCGTCATATTTTTTCTGTGTAAGCACTGTGATGGCTGTAATCCATCGTAAATGTAAAAATGTCGCAGCCCGTGCGGCTGCGTGGAGAAGAACCTCTACCAATTATGGTAGGGGCTCTTTTTCCTTTTTCTGCCTGTACGAGCTACGACGCAGTGGTCCGCGCATTTCAGTTACATCTCTGCATTAAACAGGTTGCGCAGCTTATAGGTGATATTTTCGCTGTTTCCAACAATGGATGCTGCTTCGTTAATGGAAGCAAGTTCAGACAGACTATCTGCCGCGTAATTATAGCTGATGGTGTAGACTGGGATATTCATGCCTGCAATGATGTTTTTTGTGTCGGAGAACTTATAGCCGGTATTGCTGTCACCATCCGTCAAAACGAAGATGATGGGTGTGCAATTCCCGCCGAGTTCCTGAGACTTTTTATAGATACGGTCCATTGCAACGCAAAGACCGTTGTACATGGCTGTATTTCCGTTCGCATCAAGGGAATTCACTGCGCCCTTGTACAGAGTTTTTTGAGTCAGAGAGAACTGGTCGATTGGCAGGTATTCTCTGACATCCGAATCGAAACCAATAATGCCGATATAGTTGTCGTCATTGATATACTGGATTGTGTTAATCATTGCGGTTTTCAGTGCGTTGATTGGTTCACCACGCATTGAGCCAGAGGTATCAACAACAAATTCTGCGACGATAGGGATGCCGGAGTCTTTCTCTTCTTTCCAAACGCCCTGAGCTTGTGCAATGGTATTGCCGCCGTACACTTTGCCGGTATATGTATAGTCGTCAAGACCATTGAATCCATCTTTCGTTGCAACGGCTTTGTTTTGCTCGCAAAAAGAGATAAATGCAGCGATGACCTCTTTCTTTTCGGCCGAGATATTGCCAACCGAATAAAGCGGATTATCGTGGCGTACACCAAACGGAATGAACTCGTAGTTTCTTTGTAAGGTTGGGTCGATTTGGTAAGATTGATACTCCATGACCAGTCCATCTACAACACCCTTGTCAGCAGACTGGACCATCTGCTGTGTAGTAAAGGATACCAGCGGAACATTTGCTTGGAATTTCTGGAAGTTCTCGACTGCTGCTGCATCCACGATATTGTCGCTGTCGCTGCTTGCCAAAGCTGCAAGCAGGAAATTAAGGCCCGTGGCACTGGTATAAGGGTTTGAATATCCCATCATCATTTTCCCGTCGATGGTTGCATTCAGAACAGTGTTTACAGATGCTTCGCCATAATCTGCTCGCAGCATATCCCCTGTTTTCTTGGATACGAGAATGCCTGCCACATTACCAACCAAACGGTCGGTTTCCACGGTAAGTTCTACGCCTTCATTCTCGACAAGTTTGCCGAAAAGCGTATTAGAAGGCGTATAGCACTCAGGCTGATATTTTCCTGTTGAAATATACTCAGCAGCCGTGCCGGAAGGAATAGAACGCAACGAAACGCTCATGGTTTTATCATCAGTGGTTTTATTATGCTGGCTGTTGAATTTCTTTGCCATCTCTGTCAGGAAAGAGTCAGAGCCAGATTCCGCCGCTTTTTCGCCGGACGAAAAAATTTCAATATTGACCTCCCCTGTCCCCTCTACTACAAACGGATAGGAAGACTCGATGTCGGGCAACTCATCTTTTGCATCCAAGAACTCGGAGACATCCAGCTGCTGTGGTGTGACGGTTACTTCCTGCACGCCGATTCGTTTCATCTTGCTGCTCAGGTCAGCATACGCTTGTTCGGTTGTCATTGTGTTGGTGCTAACGCTTGAATCACGCAGCACCGTCTGATAGAACACCCCAAGAACGACACCCACGATTGCGATGGTCGCTACCACCGGGAAAATACTTTTTCTCGCCATGTCAATTTCCTCCATTTAATGTATCATATCGTTTCATTGCTTCCTTACTGATTTCTTCGTCTTGTTTAATATCTTCCTCTGTTTTACTAATGACGGTATCGAGCTTTGTCATAGCAAGAACAACATCGGTATCCCACGGATTTTGTGCTGAGCGCTGATTCAGTGCATACGCAAGAGAATCGAGACGCAGAATGAGGCGTTCGTTATCGTGAACCACTTTATTGACTGTGCTTACAATACCATCATAGATTTCCTTTTTCTTTTTAGCTTCCTCTTTATCTCCAAATGAAATGGAACCACGGCAGAAAGCGTTATACTCGGTTTCATCGAACATGGAGGCTGAACGGATAGCGTCATCTAAGCGGTCATAGAAGATTCGCTCTGCGGATGCCAGCAGTGTTAAGCATTTTGCCTGCTCGCCTGAAGTCTTACTATCCTGCGTCATGCTGTATGCGGTAGCCATTTTCGAGCCGAAGCGGCGAATCTGATAGAGCATTTGGTCTGCTTGCTCTGAAAACACGCTTTTGGTTTTTACGGCTGTTTTGATTCTGTCTGCATACTGCTCTTCCTTGTTTGCCGGTTGTTCTATCGTCGATTTGTTCTGCGTTTCTCGTTTTTTTGCAATTTTGCGATATGCGATATAGGCGCACAGGAGCAGGAATAAGACTGGCGTGCCATACTTTGCCAACAATACAAAAAACAGCGATGTCCCGTGCATATACTCGATGGCATAATAAGTATGGATGTATGCCTCGACCATGTAGACGACTGCTGCCGCTATGATAATCAAGCTCACACTGAGCATTAAATTCACCTCGTTACTTTTTATTTCTGATAATACTTGCGCGTCATAACCTCTACCGTTGTCATACCCCTGTATCCAGCCTCGATTGCTTGTGCTACGGTGTCATATTTGTCATCGATGATGAGACACTCACTGGGGCGCAACTTACGACTTTCTGCAATCAATCGCATCGTTTGTATCTTACGGCTCGGTGAACTCGTCCCAATGACATCTGAAATCAGTCCCGGATAATATTTGTCGAGCCACTGTTTTTTTGCGGGCACCATAATACTGTCTGCCACCCAAGTGATGCACAGTTTATCGATATTTTTCGCATCTTCCTCGACAAATCGCTTCATCAAGGGATTTGCGATTCCCAAGTTCTCGTACACGCGGTATCCGCTACCGGGAAGAATAGCTTCCTCGCTCAGAATTGCTCGCATAATTTTGTCATCATCGCCAAAGCGATTGGCTGCGTAATGAACAAAAAGCGTATCGTCATAATCAAAGAAGATGAGTTTCGTTCCAACCGGAACGATTTCTTTGGAAATGACCATATTTTCCTCACCCTGTCTTATTGTATCCTCGGTCAGCCAACCACTTGTGAACATCGTTTGTGATATTGGTCGTATCAATAACTTCCCTCGTAATGCTTCCGTCTTGACTTTTGCGATAGATGATTTTTCGTTTTTGTACCTTACCGATTGTTGTTCCGCTAGGATTTGGTCCGGCGTCTCCAAGACCTATCATTTCACCGTATTCGTAGTCAAGTTCGCGATAGGTGAAGTCATCTTGCACGAAAATCATTTTCTTAAAAGTCTCACTTGATGACGGTCTTAGTCCGTCCCACTTAGCGATAAAATCAATTTTATCGCCCTGCACTTCTATTGCTCGTATCGAAGCAGGGATATTTTTCCCAGAAGCAGCTTCTTGTAAGAGTTGCTCTTTTGTCAGCTTATTTTCAGATATCGGATAGTCGATTATTTCACTACCCTTGGGGTTTGAAAAATCCAAGAGACCAAACTTGCTGAACGTTGTAAAAGCAGCGCTGATAAATATTAAGAGAATACCAACAAATTCGAGGCTGATTGCCGTTATCATAAGTCCTTGTTGAATATTGCCTTCTTTTATATAGCTTGTCATAGCTGCCACAATAGGAATTACGGCAAGCACAATGCCAAATGTCAGCAAGATTTTTCCAATTGCCGAACATACAATGCTCGTGGCTCTGCTCGGTTGATTGTTCTTAATCGTGCTCATGTGTTTTACCCTTCCGTCTTGATACCGCTCAGGCACAACGGCGCTTCACCACAGCCAACATAGCCGTCAACAACACTGCCTGCATCGACATGGGAAATGTACGATTCATCTGCATCCGGGAAAACACAAATGGAAGTCACGGAAGTTTCTTGCGGCGTTTCTTTGCCATCGAATTGGTCGTAGCACTCTGCTGCGAGCGTATAGCCATCGCAGTTCCAGACCAACCAATAACTCTTGGCTTCTCCTACATCCTCGTATGTAGCAGCTTTCAGTTCGTCAAAAGAACTGAATGTCATGCCGCCAAAAGAGGTTGTTTTCCAGTAGAGACCAGAAGGATTGCCAAAATGGTCATAGAGGGCTTCGAATTTCTCTTGCGCGTGGCTATCGTATGCCGGGAACCAGTCGAAATCGTAGACGTTGATGCGGCTATAGTACAGACCCTTATCAAACGCATCGCCAAAAGTCATGTTTTCCTCTTTGGCAATATCCTCGTCCAGCATCATGGCATATGAGCCATCTGTGGCGTATGAGCCGATTTGATAGTAGTTGCCTTCTTCTCCCGTAACGCAATAGTCTTGAATGTCGCGGTCTATCTCTTCTTCGGCATCATACTCTTTGCTGGTTCCTTTGATACTATATCCTTCGTCTTCTCGATTGAGAGCCATGTATCCATTGATGGGGAGAGTCTTCAGTTCCTCCACTGATACGGTTACGCCGTTGAAATTAGGTGCTCCATCCAAAGAAAGGTTGTTTGTCCAGTCAGCATCGTTCAGCGGGTTCTCACCGAAAGGAATACCACTGTTCGGGTTTGTCGTAACTGCAGGAGTCACTGTTTCTTCTGCCCACTCCGGGAGATGGTTAAGTAGCGACCAATTCTCCCCTGCCGGTGTCGTCTCTGTGCCGGAAGATGCTGTACTGCTCTGCGTCTGGCTCGTATTGTTCTGGAGTGTGCTGCCCTGCTCTGAAGCCGCCCTCTGTTGATGTGTGGCGCAGCCGGTCAGAATCATTGTTGCTGCAGCGATGACAGCAATAGTGTGAATTTTAGCTTTCATAGCTTTCTCCTTTTTTATAAAAATTGTTCAAGTGTTTTCATCATCGTTTCGCTGCCAATCGGCGCGGTGCGGATGATGACTAACATTTGCATGGTCTTTGTAATTGCGAAGTACAGTACCGCAATCCCTACGAGCATGAAAATCGGCACAAGTCGTCCCAGTGTTATCGGATGGTCTTCCTCTGAAAAGAACGCTTTCTTGGGATTTCCATTCGGAATGTAGATTGCCCTTCCTTGAGACTTTTCGTGCTCTTTGCACTTCTTTTTATATGTTTTACCGTTATACTCGTACTCGTATGTGACGATATACCGATGTGGTTCTTCTATGTCGTCTCGGCGGTTTTTGCTGATGTGTTCTATCTTTACAGGCTTTGCCGTAACGATGTGTCCTTCCCTCTTTGCTTCCTCAATCTCTTCTTCCACAGACTTGAACCATTGTGGATGTGTTGCGACTGGGATGCCAAAGACAATAAGCACTATCAGCGTGGAAATTGCGAGAATAGCAATGTTCATGAAAATCACCCCTATTTTTAATTATCTGCAATTCGCACGAATCAGCAACAAAATCTCGATAAACAGAAAAAGGCAGCCACCCGAAATGGACGACTGCCGTTGCATTCTGTTATTTGTTGTGGTCCTTACCTTTAATTTGCATACGCTTGATAGCTTCCTTTGCCAACTCCGAGCGTTCGCATTCCGATGCTGCGAAGGTGATTTGCGTGCAGACCTTGCTGCCCTTCATCGCGTTGGCAGCGTAAGTCAATCCGTTCGTCCGGCTATCCAGCAACGGGTTGTCTACCTGATTCGGGTCACCGGTCAGAATGATTTTGGTTCCTTCGCCCGCACGGCTGATGATGCCGAACGCTTGCAGCGGAGTCATATTCTGTGCTTCGTCGATAATCATGTATCTGTCACGAATACTGCGCCCGCGCATGTACTCCATGGCTTGGGCTTCGATTTTGCCGGAGTCGAACAGGTATTGGGCATAAGAGTTCGGTGCAACGATTTCGTCTTCCGCCTCATCCTGTGCCGCGAACTTGCTCTTTTTGCCCTTACTGCTCGGTTTTTCATCTCCGCACTTCACAGCGGTCAACTGGTCTAGGTTGTCGAGGATGGGACGAATCAGCGGGTTGATTTTCTCTGCCTCGCTTCCCTTGAGGAACCCGACCGTTTCATCGAATTTGATGTTGGGGCGAACAACAAGTACGCTGCGGTATTTCGGGTCATCGCCCAGCGTCTGCTCCAAGCCGCAAGCAAGAGAGAGGAAGGTCTTTGCTGTACCAGCGTCACCCATCAAAATTGTCAGCGAGGAGGACTGCAGCGAATCCATCAAGGCATGGATAGCCATTTTCTGACCAAGGTTCTTCGGTCTGACTCCGTACGGGTACATCTTGTCCATGTTGAGTCTTATGAGCTTTTTGCTTTTGACTTGATATACCCCGATAGTAGAATCGTCTGCCATCTTCACTGTAACGAACTCGTTCTCCACCAGTGGTTCATCTGCTTCCACGGCAGATACGGGAATCTCATTAGGAATGCCGCCTGCGTCAATTTCTGTATCATAGCAATGCGCGGTTGTTCTGCCAAGATACGGCGTATCGGTCATTACGCTGTCCGAGCGATACACTTCGGCTTTAAAGCCAGCTTCCTCCATACGGATGCGTGTGGCAATGCTGTTGGAGACAATGATGATTTCCGACTCTTTAGGGCATTGCCGCATACAGCTATAAGCAGACTCAAGGAGCGTTTCATTATGAGAATCGTCGACGAAGAACATGCCTCCGTTTTCGAGAGGCACGCCGCCCAGAAGATTTCCTTTTTCACGCAGCTTCTCGATAATTGATAACGCTTCCTGCGCGTTGCGGCTGTTCTCGCCTTGGCTCTTTTTGACCGCGTCAAGGTCACGAATCACATTGAACGGGACCACGACGCTGTGCTCGTCAAAGGCAAAGACCGCATAGGGCGAGTAGAGCAGGACGCTCTTATCGAGGATGAACACCTTTTTGGGTACGGGCAAAGCCTTCGCGTCGTCCGTGAGCTTGCCGTTGATGCCGTAATATGGCTGTGGCTGTGAACCAGGATAAATGTTAGGCATAGGTTATACCTCCTTCTACATTATATGATATACAGCTCGCACGAATCAGCAACTCACAGATATGGCAACGGCTCTCCGTCTGGCAGGCGCTCATACTCTTGCAGGTTGCTCGCAGAGGTTTTCTCCAGACCAGTCTTACCGTCCTCGAAGCAGAGTGTATACACATACACCCTCTGGTCTTTTGCCTCCAACACTTCTGCCGGGGGCTTTTTGTTTTCCGTCATCTCGGACAGTTGCTCCTCTGAGATTGGGTACACCACCCATCGCTCGAAGTAGCGAAACTCCGGGCAATGGCATAGATATAGTTGTCCATCACCATCTTTGCAGACACATAGTAGTGGCAGGCAATCATATTCTAGGAAGACATCTTCGATAATTAGTTCCTTGCCGAGTCTGGCAGAAAAGTCTGTTTCCTCCAAAAAGATTTCTTTGTCCTTCATCTTGCACCCGCCTTTACTGTCAACACATAAGCGACAGCCCCGAGTAGAATCACCACCACAAGCAGAATCGAACAGACAAATATCATGTCAAAAGAGATTTTCTTAACTTTTCTCAACAGATGAATCGTGTCTGTCAAATCTTCAATCTCGTTTTCTAACGCTGCAAACTGGTTACGTTCCTCTTCAATCAGTTCTATTGTCTCAAAAGCATACCCAACATTGAACTCGTCGTTCTGCTTTGGCTTGTCTTGAGATTGCTTTTTGAGTCGGCGCAGCTCTTTTTCGTACCAGCGCTTGCTTCTCTTTTTTAACATAGTCTTTTTGTTACTACGCTCTATCGTCTTTTCTTGCAGCAGCTTGCCTGACACCCCATAGCAGACAACCGACATAATGCAAAGCACTGCTACAATGATAAGTATAATCTTCATACGTTACCTCGTTTGGTATATAGTCGATAATTATGTACAAATTGCAAATAATTGCCCAACACAAATGACTTAAATACGAATTTATGATATAATGCATTTGTTAGGAGGATGTTTTTTGTAAGAAATTTAGTGGCAGCTGCACTTGGCAGATGAGCTATGGCGAAAATATAGGCAGACCCGCTGTTATAGGGGCAACCCCGCGCGGGAAGCATATGCAGCATCCAAGGGTCCATGCCTAGAGACTCCCCACGGTCTATAATCGTGGGATTGTGCAACGCGTAATATACTTTGTTGCTCATTTAAGATTGAAATGTAACAAACCATTGATGCAATGCAAAGCGCCGCCACGATGATAAGTATAATCAGCATGTGTCACCTCACGAGAAGTCCGGAGCCTCTATATCGTTGTCGTCGCCGGTATCCACCTCAAGGTGGAGCTGCTCAAACGGCAAGGTGAGGTAGTCGTACAACGACTCGGCAGTAGGCATGTCGTAACGCATCCGGCGACCGTCTTGGAAGTCATACCAGATGCATTTGCGGACGCCATCATAAAGCCACCATTGGATGGTATCCGCCCTGTCGTCCAGTTCCTCTTTGAGGATTTGCAGCAATGCTGACAAATACAGGTTATCAGCATCAAAAACTACCGATGAATCGCAAATTTTGTTGAGAGCGTTGTCGAATTCACGCATCCGCTCGTCTTGTGTCTGAATGTCTGCGATGGTCTTGCAAAAAAGCTCTTTGGAAATCATAAATCGTCCTCCTAAAAATAGAAGCCTCATCCGAAATGGGTGAGGCTTTTTATTGTATCACGCAAAAAGTAGTGACCGAAGCAGTATCATGTATCCGCCTGCAGTTACCATGTACATTGCCACACCAAGTCCACTGGAAAGCAGGTAGCATACGCACCAATATCTCGTGGGTTTATGTTGCAGCACCTGCGGAAAGAAGCTCATATAGGAACCGGCGCTAACGTCCTCTGTCATCGTATCAAGATACCAGAGGATACCAACTGCGCTGATATAGCCGCCTACCTTCATACCTGCTACAGAGAGCACTGCAGAGAACAGTATCAGCCGGAGCGCCTTGTGGGATGACCTCTTTGCATCCTCCACTACAAACTTGGCTCTATGGATGCAATCCTTGAGAGTTGCACAATCGTTGTCTTCTACTCTGGTTGCCTCTCGGTAACACTGGGATGATTCCGTGAGGAAGCCCAGAAGCCGCGTAGCAGTTATCCCGAGACAAACAAGGCAGAGTGCTACGAAGAATGAGGTAATCGTGTTTCCTGCCATGTATGTCTCCTCTCAAACTCGGAAAAATGTTGCAAATTGCCCCTCAAAACCACGGAAAAATGTCGCAGACTTCGGAAAAGACCTTGATTTGTGTTGTTTTTCGGGGTGCGAAAACTCTTGATTTGTGTTAATTTTTATATTCTTATTGTTTTATATTGCACAATTAGCTAATATAGTATATAATATAATTAGCTAAAAGGAGGTGTCCCTTATGATTACTGCTACCGCAACCGCCACCGAAATGCAGAATAACTTTGGTAGGTATCTGAATCTCGTTATGTCTGGACAAGAGATTGTAGTAACCAAAAACGGGCGTGAAGTTGGTCGTTTCATCCCTAAAGATGCAGCCGTTTCTTATCTCACAGATTCTCTCACCGGCATCATTAAGGGAAGTTATGACCTTGATACAGTAAAAGAAGAAAGGCTGAGAGAGAAATATGACATTGCTGATTGATGCTAACATCATACTTGATGTATTACAAAATCGAGAGGGTTTTGTAAAGGATTCGGCAATGGTTTGGAAGCTGTGTGAAACGGAACAAGCAAAGGGCTATATTTCTACGCTGTCATTTGCAAACACCATGTATATTCTTCGAAAGGAACTTACCCCAGACAAAATCGAAGAAGTATATCATAAGCTGTGTTTGATTTTCGAGTTTGCTGATTTCAATAGTGCTACTCTTTTGAAAGCGGTTGAGATGAACTGGAAAGATTTTGAGGATGCCGTTCAGAGTGCTACTGCAGAACAAATCCATGCAGATTATATCATTACACGAAATGTGCGTGATTTCACAAAAAGCAAAGTCGTTGCCTTTACACCGACAGAGCTTCTGATGCGAATTTAACGATGAAGAAGGCGGTTCTTTTGAACTGCCTTCTTTTTTTGTAGCTATTTTTTAATACCGATAAAATCTCGGCACAATCTCGCTTCCCTGCTTGTCCATAATCATGGCGGCGAAGGTATCCATCTTGGCGGGCGTAAACTCTGCGGTGTATTCGAGCGTGCCGCCAGACTCCTCAGCAATGTCGCTCATCGCCTGCAGGAATTTTACGAATTCCGGAATCTGTTCAGGCTTCAGCGTAACGCCGGTGCAGATGGTGATGCACTCTTCATCTACATCGGCAACCTCATCGCCGTCTTCCCTGCCGAAGACGCTGCGAACCGAGGCGATTGCTTCCTGCATCTTGTCGACCTGCTTGACGGTGAAGGTGTCTCCGGCATCCAGCTCCATCTCAAAGGTGTAGCAGAACCATGCGTCGATGTCCTTGACCGCTTCCTCCGGCACATAGTCCGGGTTGTCGCAAAGCTGCTCGCCGTCAAAGTAGAGCATCATTACATTGCTTTCCACATCGTAGTATTCCAAGCCATGATACCGAACCGCCTCACAGCCGAATTCCTGCAACGTGTCCATCCAGAACGCCGAACCGTAGAAATCCTTATTACTGAAGTAGTGAATCATATCATAGGACAAGAACACTTCGACATCCGCGTCCAGAATGATTTGCTCGATGGCTTTCTGTACAGTTTCCGTGTGCTGCCAATCCTTATCCAGACCGGAAAGCCCCACGCCGCCAGTCTTGTCGGAGACATTCAGAACAGATTCTCCGTCAATCTTGATGGTCAGTTCGTGCAGCGTCATGGACTCAATGCTTGCAGAGTCCAAAAACTGCTGCAGATAGTGGGCAAGGCAACTGCGCAGCGCATCTGCGTCGCCATTGTCTTTCTTGATGTTGATGCGTTCGATTGCTACTAATTCAGTGCTCATGGTATTCTCCTTCATTTTTTACTCGTGGTTGTGATGACATTCTGGACAATAGTGGTTGTGCTCCAGAGGCTCCGGACCGGGAGCCGCGCCGCGCTCGCCGATGATTTCCGAAGTACGGATACCGTTTGCTTTGCGGCATTCCTCCACCGTCTTGGACAACAGCTCCTTGACCTCACGAGGCTTCTTGATGTGCCGGATATCTAGCTCCGGTGTCATAGAGTCCGTAGAGCAGAGGTCAATTACCCCGACCCATAAAGGGTACGGGGCTTGCTAGAGACCCTAACCCTTTATATTTATCAGAGGTTTGTAACTCATGCATTTGGTCCTAGCGTCACTCACTGGGAGCGCTCCCAAATGCTGTTTTTGCATGCATCCCCTCGGTACAGAGGGATTATGGTTACATCACCGGGCGATTGACGACGCCCGCTTTTTCATTCCGTCAGGATGTGCCCAACAGAAATATATGTTTTAATTTACTTTTCTGACGCCGAACCGTGGATTGGTATCTCCTGATACAAACATGGTTCCCAAGGTGTAGATATTCATAGCTCCAACACGGTCATCATTGGAACGATAACCACAGGAGTCACAGATGTACTCATGTGTTTTATGGTTTCTGTTCTCCTTATGGATGCGGCCACACTTCGGACATCTTTGAGAGGTATAGTTTGCGGATACTTTAATCACTTCCGAGCCAGCTTCGTGAGCTTTATATGTCAGGAATTGTTCCAGCTGATAGAAAGCCCATGAACGTAAATCACGGTTAGATTTTGAATCCTTTGTAAGGTTCTCATCGAAAAAACTAACGCCAGTGAGGTCTTCCAGCACAAACAAAGTATTGGCTCCGTAAGTCTGAACGAGTGTCTTAGATATCTGATGGTTTACATCGGACATCCAACGGTTCTCTCGTCCGGAGAGACGTTTTAATGCGCGTTTGGCGGATTTTGTACCTTTAGACTGAAGCTCCGCTCTTACATCAGCAAACTTCTGACGTTTTGCCATGATATCCTTACCGGATACAAAGCTGGTTTTTCCCTTCTCGTCGTAAGTAGAAATAATAAAGCGCAGGCCACGGTCAATACCGACAACATGTGCTGGTTTTGCAATATCCAGTTCGTCAGCGGTTACTTTTGTCATTGGGATGTGCATATACCATTCATTGTTAAGACTGACAAGCTTTGCAGTTCCAAAAGACCATGTACCATCGAAATACTCTTTGAAACAGTCTGGCCGGTCAAAAGACAGTTTGACGCGTTTTCCAAGGGTATTGATAGAGATGAGCGTTTCGTCTTCTACAAATGAGTAGTCACGTCCTCTGACAAGGTCTGCCTGCGGACGTCGGAAATAAGCCGGTTTGTGCAACCACTCCAGTGTGCGCGGAATATAGTGCCATTTTTTCGTCTCATCCTGATATTTATAGGGATTCTGCTTCATCTGCTCCTGGGTAGTCTTGTAGCGGGCGGTAACGGTCTTAAAGACAGAAACTGCAAGCTGCGACTTTAATCCATACGCAGAGCGGACAGAGGAGTAAAGAACTTTCTGCAGCTTATTTGAATTTAGCTCAAAGCCGTTGTTAAAGATATACTCCGAAACGTAATTACAGGCATCGGCATAGGTTGTTGTTACCTTTTTAAAAGCAGTTACTACGTTATCATCTTTAACGTGCAAGTGTAGCTTCATGGTTTTGATAATATCTGCCATTGATTTAGCCTCCTTTCCCTTGTATAATATCACTATAAATATTATAACATAATTTGTAGTGATTTTCAAGAGAAAGAGAGGAATTTATGCATAAGTATCAGCATAGAAGGCACAACAAAAATCTACTGATGGCTCACATTATTTTTGCTACGAAATATCGTAAACCCATTTTGGTTGGTTCCGTCAGAGAAGATATTATGCAATCTATATATGATGCCTGCAAGCGATACCACTGGTATATTAAAAAATGGAAACGGATAAAAACCACATTCATCTTTTAATTCAGTATAATCCGACAGATAGTATTACGAAGATTGTAAGTCGGTTGAAACAACATACAACATGGCAAATATGGAAGATGCATTACAGGGAGCTTTCCTACCATTACTGGAAGGAACACACTTTTTGGTCAGATGGATACTTTGCAGCATCCATAGGAGAAGTATCACAATCTACAATTGAGCACTATATTGAGAACCAAGGGTAAAAAGTAAAACCGACACTAAAGTGTCGCGGCTTCAACCGAATTATAAATTTGTGAACGAAATCGGAAGCGCGAAGATAGTATGGCGTTTACGGTCGGTCCAGAGAATCTTCTCTTTCTCCATATCAACGCCAAATTCGCCATTTTTAAGTTCCGCCATTGTTGTTCTCCTTTCACACAATGTGGATTGGCAGCTTGATTTCTGCCTCATTGTTCTTTAGAGACTTCTGAGTTTTCTCATGCTCCGCGATTTTCTCAGTCAATTCTTCTTTACTCATAGCTTTGATTTCCGCCGGGATAACGCAGCGGTCATCTACAACATAGTCTGCTGAGGTATCCGCCTTACTCTCGCTCTGGATAGTTGCTCCTTGGCTTGCAGCCTCCTCGATGTGCAGGCGCTGGTTGATGGTGTCTGTGCTGAACTTCTGCGATGTGAACACGGGCTTCACGGTTTGTCCTTGCTGCTTAACGAAGTGTTCGAGAACTTTCCAAGAGGTTTCGTCATCCTGTTTCTCGTAGAAATACGGGTCAAGGTTCAGGAACAGCCAAGTAGTCGTGTTCTCTCTGCCGGTCATATAGCCGAGCAGTGCATCGCTGATGGCAAGCACACCTCTGTGCCATGTCCCCATCGTGCGGCTTACATCGTACACGATAAGCTGAGGTTGTCTGTTTATCGGCATATCGACCTCAATGATATGCGCGTCTACCGGCCAGCCGCCGGAGAGCTTATACTGGTGCATGACCATCGGGATGTGCCCCGGTACAATGCGGTCATGGTCCAGAACGAAGTCGGCATATTCCCCTGTCACATCAATGACGATGATGCGGTCTTGCGTTGTCCGCAGCAGCCTTGCCACTTTCTTTTTGCACCAGAGCGTCTTTCCGTGTCCGGTATCCGCAGATACCAGTGTGTAGTATTTAGTTTTAATGATATTAGGTTCAACCATTTTATTCCTTGATGTACTCTGCACAAAGTTTCAATTCGTATTCAGCGTATTTCGGGTCGCCAGTTGCATTGACGAGGAACTCGCGCAGTTGCTCCTGCAGCTTCTCTTCTGTCAGCGTGGCGAGATTCTCGTTGTATTTTTCTGGCGGCCACATAATCCCACAGAAAATCATCGCGTCGAGATTGTAGTCGCAGGCGCTGAAGAAAGTGTTGTGAGGATAGCCGTAGCATTTTTCGAACATGAAATCCAGAGCGTTTGCGCAAAGATTGTAGGCGTGCTCATCATAGTTGAGCTCACCATAGTAGTCGCCTCTAAGTGCCCAAAGGTTTTTAGGAACTACTGCCAGCTTTTTTACTACTGACCAACTATCGTAGTCGGCGAATTTTGCTTCGCCATACTCCCCTTTTCCAAAGGTAATGGCTTCTTCTTTTGACGGTACATATTTTCCAAGGAAGTCTTCGTTGTATTTGATTTTCCGAGCTTCTCCCATGAAGATGCCTTTGCCGAAATGGTCAACATGATACCAACCCATAGCGCACCTTCTTACTGCACTTTACCGATGTGCTTATAGCCGCGATTTGCGAGCCAGCGATGAATCGTTCTCGCCAAATCTTCTTTATCGAATTCATAGCGGCGGGTAATGCCATCAT
>OIYY01000241.1_pt1 | contig 42065 bp, 46 predicted proteins | sample 1588341 | NCBI WGS metagenome assembly OIYY01 (sample SAMN03283287) | human gut metagenome | biome: human-associated habitat; material: feces | host: Homo sapiens | place: Peru | collected 2012 | reverse complement strand
TTAATATAGGGTGATTTTATATAAAACTAGTACCCCTAATTCCAGCAGCTCGTACGATGCGTGGCTTGCGTTTTTGGTCGGCATTTTGGGCAGCAGTGCGTTGTCTGCGTCTGGGGTCGTGCCAGTCCTTTATCTAGCCTCTGATTTAGCGATGGAGTCAGGAGATGGAACTTCGGGCAATCCATATCAGTTATCTGTATAATATCTAAGTATATAGATATGGCTTATATATGATAGGTATGTAGATACATTATTCTTAGACTAATAATTAGGCTAAGAATAACACTAATAAGACTTAGAATAAGGCTTATAGTGAATAATATATTATAAAGAAACAAACACTTATATAGGTGTTTTTTCTTTACTATTTAGAACTTTTGTGGTAGTATATTAAATACTTGGAGGTTAATTTATGTATGAAAAATTATTAAATATTATATATACATATACTTTTAATTATAAATTACCAGACAAAGATTTTATGAATGAAGTAGTAAATATTGTTATTGAATACTATGAATTAAATTCTTTTATTAGTGATATAGAATATAATTATGATTATATAGCATCTTATGGTTTTATTTCTAAAGTATTAAAGTTTGATATAGATAATATTATTAAAAGTATTGACGATAGATTAAAAAGATCTACTAGTATTTATAATTTAAATGAATTAAAATTATTAGAAAGATATGAACTTACTTGTTATGAAACTATTTATACTATTTTACATGAATTAGAACATGTAAAACAAGTTAAACTAGTAAAAACTACTGATAAAAATAATTTAGAAGTTGCTTTAATTAGAGATAGTATTTATATGTTATCAATAAATCAAGGTTTATATAAGAAAAACCATGATATATTTCCTATAGAGAGAATGGCTGTAATTAGAAGTAATTCTAGTATTATTGAAATGTTAAAATTAGATAGTGATACAGCAAATTATTTAAGTAGTATTTATATTAAAAGATGTAATTCTTATAAAAAAGATTATTATTCAAATGATAATTTTCCATTACTTGAATATGTTGCCTCTACTAATAGTGAACTTTATTATGAAAATATTTTAATAAACAAAAAAAATACTAAAAAAATATTAAGAAAAAGTAAGAAAAATCTTTCTTTAAATGATAGAATTATATTAGGATTACCTATTACTACTAGTGAATATGATGGAATAGAAGATAAATAATAAGGAGGCTAATATGTACGAAGATATATTAAATGTTATATATAACTATGCTTTTAGTAATAAATTGCCAGACAATAAATTTATTGATACTATTTTAAATATAGTAGTAGACGATGTAATCGCGGGTTATATTATGAATGTTGACTATGATTATCAAAGTTTATCTTTAGCTTCTTATGTTTATGAAAGAAAAATGTTAAGATTTAATGCTGATATGATTGCACTTCAGTATATCAATCTTTATCCTGCTTATATGTATAATAGAAATAAAATATTTTTAGATAAAAGTTTATTTATATGTTTGGGAGTAATTGAAGTTATTTTTCATGAATTAGAACATGTTCTTCAAAGTAAGAAAATTAATATTTTACCTGAAGATGACTTTGAAAGAAAGTTACTTGAAATTGGTACTATCGCAGTAGATGTATATCCTGGCTTATATGAAAACAATCATGATTTATTTTCTATTGAAAGAGAAGCAAATATAAATAGCAGTAAAAAGATAAAAAATATTTTAGCTTTAGATGATCTTTCTTCAAATAGGATCAAGAGATTTTTTAACAATAGATATAATAAGCTATTAAACGAATATTATTCTGAAACTAATTATCCATTGTTGAAATTCATAACTACTGTGCAAGGTAAACTAGCATATGGTGATATTCCTATTATTTCAGATAATACTGAAATGATTCTAGAGGAGACAAAGAAAAATCTTTCTTTTGATGAAAGAGTACTTTGGGGATTACCTTTAGATAAAACAGAACAACGTAAATTAAGAAAAGTAAAATAATACTATGGAGTAGATAATGCAGAATTTATATAATGATAAAATAATGTGGGGTACTCATGCTAGCGTTAAGAATATTGATAATATGATATGTGAGAAAGTATATATGGATTATACACTGGAAGCTGTTAAAGATCATGTTATTGATAGATGGATTTTTGATACTATGAAAAATTTAGATCTAGAAGCTTTTGTTAAACTATATGATTATATGTTTGATCCAAATAGAGAACAAATAACTAGTTATACTATGGAATATTATAAACCATATATTGATGATATACTTAGTGTTCAAACAGAATATATTATAGATAGTTTTAATAGAATATATAATGATATTATGAAATTATCTGAAAATAATGTTTTGATAGGTGATATGAATTTTAGTAATATTATATTTGGTAAAGATGGTATTAAGGTAATAGATTTTGATAATTATAAAAGATGTGATTTAGATTATAATGAGTTAATAAAGAAAAATAAAAAAGAAATGTGTATTTGTTTTAAAGGGGCTTATAGAAATGCTTTATATGGTATTTTAGCAAGTAGATATATTTATGGAAGTATAGATAAAATGATGGATTTATTTAATCCTGATATAGATGATCTAACTGGTAGTGTTACTAAAAAGTTAGTTAGATATCCTAATTTACTTAGTTTTTTTGAAGATAATAAAGTGTAAACTAAAAGTTAATAATAACTATAAATGTTTACACTTTTCTTCTATTCTGATATAATGTTATAAAGTTTATATTGTAGAAGGGAGTAGAAATATAGACTAGCGCCAGACTAAAAATAGTTAACGAGGTATGTAGTTATCGAACTTTCGGCGGATACTACATTGGGTGTATATGCTCATTAGATTATTATAAAAAACAAAATTAAGATTGTAACAAAATAATAATCATATATAAGAGGAGGTTAATAATATGTGTGGCATCGTTGGTTATGCAGGAGATAAAAAAGCTATAAATAAAATACTTACTGGTTTGAAATCACTGGAATATAGGGGCTATGATTCAGCTGGTATTGCTTATGTTAAAGATAATGAAATCAAGATAATTAAGAAGGCAGGTCCTATTAAGAATCTTGAAGAAAATATAAATTATAATGAGGATACTAATATTGGTATATCTCATACTAGATGGGCTACTCATGGTGAAGCTAATGATATTAATGCTCATCCACATAAACAAGGTAAAATAACATTAGTACATAATGGCATTATTGAAAACTATGACGAACTTAAGAAAAAACTATTAAAGAAAGGATATGTATTTAAGACTGGTACTGATACAGAAGTAGGAGCTGCCGCTATTGACGACATTTATAATGAAGAAAAAGATATGATTAAAGTACTAAATAAAATTACACATATCTTTAAAGGCAGTTATGCTTTAAATATTATAAATGACGATTATAAAGATGTTATCTTTGGTATTAGAAAGGATAGTCCTTTAATTGTTGGTATTGGAGATAATGAGAATGTTCTAGCTAGTGATATACCCGCTATTGTGCATATAACAAATAAGTATGTTGTACTTGATAATTATGACGTCGTATATTTAACTAAAGATAGTGTTAAATACTATGATAGAGAAGGAAGAGAAATTCAGAAAGAAATTAAAGAGTTTTCTTCCGAGAAAGAGACTATTAGTAAAAATGGTTATGATCATTTTATGCTAAAAGAAATTAATGAAGAACCAGAACTAGTTAAGAAATTACTTAACTTATATACTGAAAATAATAGAGTAAAAGATATCTTTGATATAAAGAAGTATAAAAATATTGATATTGTTGCCTGTGGTAGTGCTGCTTTCGCAGGACAACTAGGTAAGTACTATATTGAGAAATTTGCTAATATTAGAGTTAATGTATACTTTGCTTCAGAATATAGATATCAAACTAACTTCTTTGATAAAGATACTTTAGTTATACTAATATCACAGTCAGGAGAGACTGCTGATACATTAGCATCATTAAAACTAGCTAAAGAGAATAATATTGATACTTTAGCTATCGTAAATAGACATGAATCTTCAATAGCAAGAGAGGCTAAAAACGTTATATATACTGAGGCTGGTATTGAAGTAGCAGTAGCTACCACTAAAGCATATCTAGCTCAAGTATTAATACTATTATTCTTAGCTATTAAAGGTAGCAGTGTTGAAGAAGAAACTATAAATAGTTTAAAACTACTTCCTAATATATTTACTAAATATATAAATGAATATGATTATGAAGAAATATCTAAAATATTAGCTAATAAAACAAGCGTATTTTATTTAGGAAGATTAATAGACTACTATTTAGCTATGGAAGGTAGTCTTAAATTAAAAGAAATATCTTATATCCATAGTGAGGCTTTTCAAGCAGGAGAACTAAAACATGGTAGTATATCGCTAATAGATAAAGACTTTGGAGTAATTGCAGTAGTTACTGATAAAGAAATTAGTGAAAAAACTATTAGTAATCTAAAAGAAGTAGAGTCACGTGGAGCTAATATTGTTACCATTACTAATATTAAAGACGACGATTTTTCAAAATATAAAATATTATTAGATGATTATAATGAGATACTTAATCCATTAATGGCTATAATACCTATGCAATTACTTGCTTATAATATAGCTAAATTAAAAGGTTGTGATATTGATAAGCCTAGAAATTTAGCTAAATCTGTAACAGTAGAATAAATAAACAGGCTAATTTAGTCTGTTTTTTTCTATGCAAGTATGCTTTATAATTGTAAACTAAAAGTAAACAATGTTGATTTATTATTTAGAGTATGATATTATTAGTTTAGAAGTGTGATAGGAGTGACGTTAATGACTTATTTTGACGAAGAATATATTAAATTATTAAAGAGAATATTACATGAAGGGGAAGAAGTTGAAAATAGAACTGGTATTAATACCATTAAATTACCAGAGCATTATTTTAAGTTTGATTTAAGAAAGGAATATCCTATTTTATCTACTAAGCAAACATTTCACGAAAAGGCTATATTAGAAATGTTATGGATATGGCAAGTATGCTCTAATGATGTAAGTTGGTTACAAGATAGAGGAGTTAAAATATGGAATGAATGGATGATAGATGATGATGGTATATATAGAATATATGAGCAAGGATCTTCAGTTACTGAATATGATCCAGATAGAGAAGTAACAGTTATGGATCCGCTTAGCGTTCCAATTAGTGATCCATTTGGTGAATATACTGCTTTTGAGCCTAAGTATAATGACGCAGGCAAAGTAATGACTGCGAAAAGTAGAATACCTGGTAAAAATATTAAGACCGCTAAATGGTATGGTAAAGAGTATGCTGGTACTATAGGTACTGCTTATGGTTATATTACCAAAAGATATGATATGGCAAGGGCTTTAATTAACTCTATTAAAAATTGTCCTACTGCCAGAAGAAAAGTCTTTAGTTTATGGCAAAATGAATTCTTAAGAACTGCAGTACTTCCATCTTGCGTTTGGAGTACTGAATGGAATGTATATAAAGATACATTAAATTTGGAAGTACATCAAAGAAGTTGTGATGTCCCATTAGGATTACCATTTAATGTTACCCAGTATGCAACATTATTAAAAATGATCGCTCAAGTAACAGACTTAGAACCAGGTTTTGTATCTTATTCAATTAATGAACCACATATTTATATGAATCAATTAGATGGTATCAGAGAACAACTTAAAAGAGCAGAAACTTATGAATATTTAATTGGTAAGAGTGATTTAGAATTATTACATGAAGAAAGAGGCAATTTAATTCAAATGAAACATTTAAATAAAGAAAGTGCCGAGTATAAGGCTTTAGATACTGATAATAGAATAATCGATATGATATTAAATCCAACTACTCCAGAACTTATTCTTAATAAAGATGTTACAGATTTCTTTGCTTTTGATAATTCAAAAGAATTAAAAGATATTAAATTAGTTAAATATAAGCATATGGGCAAGATACCAATGCCTATAGCACAGTAGGGGGATATATATGGAGAATTTAAGTTTAATCGCAGCATGCGGTTACAATAATGAAATAGGATTTAATAATAAACTTTTATGGTATATACCAGAAGATTTAGCTTTTTATAAAGAAATGACAATGGGTAAAAATATTATTATGGGTAGAAAAACATTTGAAAGTATGCCAGTAAATGCTTTAAAAGGAAGAAACCCCATAGTATTAAGTAGTGCAGAACTTGATAGATATGTTGATGTTATCTGCTACAACGACCTTGAACTACTATTAGAAAGAGTTGAAAATAGTTCTGAAGAATTTATGGTTGTTGGAGGAGCAAAAGTATACAAAGAACTTTTACCTTATGTAGACACTATGTATTTAACAGAAATCTATAAAAACTATACTGCTGATGCATATTTTCCTTATGTAGATTTTAGAGATTGGGATGGTTTTAAAATTGCTGATCATATGGATGCAGTTATTCCTTATGAAAGAAAAGTTTATACAAGAAAGAAGATGAAATAATGGGTAAATTAATAGTAATTGAAGGCTCTTGTGATGGAGTAGGAAAAAGCACTCAATATAAACTACTTATAGATAGATTAATTAATGAAAAAGAGTATGATATTACTTCACATCACTTTCCTAGTTATGGAACATATCAAGGTAGAACGGTAGAGGAGTATCTTAAAGGTAATTATGGTAATCATTCAGAATTATCACCTTACTTTGTAAATAGTCTATATGCTCAAGATAGGGCTATTACTTGGATTACAGGCTTAAAAAGTGAATATGATAAAGGGAAACTAATAGTATTAGATAGATATACTACTTCATCGTTAATATATCAATCATCAGTTATTGATGATGATAAAGAAAGAGAAGCATTTATAGACTATGTCTATGATTACGAATATCATAAACTTGGTATACCTGAACCTGATTTAGTAATCTTCCTTCATGCACCATTTGAAGTAACAAGAAGTTTAAAAGATAAAAGAAAAGATAATGATGGAGTAAAGAATGATATTCATGAAAGAGATTTAGAATTTATGAAAAAAGTATCTGATACATCAATATATATAGCTAAGAAATATAATTGGGATTTTATTGAATGTACTGATGGTACTAATATGCGTAGTATTGAAGATATACATAATGATGTATATAATTTAGTTAAAAAGAAAATGAAAAAATAATTAGAAAGGTATAACTAATATGAATGTAATTCAATTTGCTTTTAAATACTTTTGGTTAATAATACTTGTTATTTTACTTTTTATCCTTGTAAGTATTAATACAAAAAAAAGATTCATTAAAAGAGCCAAGAAAAATGGTTGGTATGTAGAAGGTAAATCTTTTGATTACAAATATGGTCATTATGAAAAAGGTCATCAAACAATTGAAACAATAGTTGTAACATATAAATATGAAGTAGATGGCAAGAATTATTTTATAAAGAAAAAGTATGAAAGTCGTTCTAATACCTTTCCTGACTTAACAAGGGTGATTGTTTACTATAAACCTTCAAATCCAAAGAAAGGTTATATAAACTAAAAAATAGTAGCAAACTGGTTAGTAATACTTAACCAATTGGAATTGTAACTAACTTATAAAAAAATAATTAGAAAGGTATGACTAATATCTTTCTTTTAATATATAGTTATAGCTTATATATAATAGGTATGTAGATACACTATTATTAGACTATAGGCTAATAATAGCACTTTAATACCTTAGAATTAAAGTGAATAAAATAGTTGAAAAATAAAATAAAATACTATATAATTGAATTGGTGATATAAAGTGACAAATAAAGATATAAAAATAATATTTATGGGTACACCTTCTTTTGCTGTACCAATATTAGAAGAATTAATAAATAAATATAATGTAATAATGGTTGTATCACAACCAGATAAAGAAAAAGATAGAAAAGGTAATATAATATATTCTCCTTGTAAAGAATTAGCTATAAAAAATAATATTGAAGTATATCAACCTATCAAGATAAGAGAAGAATATCAATATATATTAGATAAGAAACCAGATATAATTATAACTGCTGCTTATGGCCAAATAATACCAAGTCAAATACTAGACTATCCTAAGTATGGCTGTATTAATGTTCATGGCTCTCTACTTCCTAAGTTAAGAGGAGGTGCTCCTATCCATCATGCTATAATTAATGGTGATAAAGAAGCAGGAGTAACTATCATGTATATGGATAAAAGAATGGATGGTGGTGATATAATTAGTCAAAGAAGTATAAATATAGATGATAATATGATATTAGATGATTTATATTATAAATTATCTATATTAGGTAGAGACTTACTAATTGATACACTACCTAGTATACTAAATGGTACTAATAATAGAATAAAACAAAATGAAGAAGAAGTAACTTACGGACTAAATATAACTAAAGAAGAAGAACTAATTAACTTTAATGATAGTGTAAGTAATGTTCATAATAAAATAAGAGGATTATCCAGTATACCAGGAGCCTATGCTATATTAAATAATAAGAGAATGAAAATATATTTATCAGAAAAAACAAATAATATCTCTAAAGAAAAACCAGGTACTATTACTGATATAAATAAAAATGGAATAGTAGTTAGTACTAAAGATTATGATATAATACTAAAAAATATCAAATTAGAAGGAAAGAATAGATGCGATGTAAAAGACTTTATCAATGGTATAAAGAAAGAAAACTTTATCGGAGGTATATTTAATGAGTAAAGAGAAGGAAAAAGAAGAAGTAACAAAAGACCCTGGTAAACTTGATAAATTAAAAGAAATGTGGAAAGATAAAAGAGGTAGAGCCAAAATTAAACTATGTCTATATCTTATTTTCTTTGTTGGAGTAATTATCTTTGCTAGAGTACTAGGCTATCAAAACTCTAAACTACCACATAATGATAATGTAAATGATAATAGTTTTATTTATACTTTAAAAGATAATTATGAGTATGATATAAATATAGAAAAAGATAATAATAAATATAATTATCATGGAAGAAAACTAGGACTAAATGAAAATATTAAAGTAAAAGATAGTGATAAAGAAGAATATTATTATGTTATGAATAATAAATATTATTCACTAGATGATAAAGGTAATTATATATTGTCCACGAGTGAAGAAGTATATCCTTATATAAATTATAAATTTATGAATATTAATTTTATCAAAGAATTAATAGGAAACTCCACTAAAGATGGTAATACATATAAAGTAAAATTATCTACTTTAGTACTTAATAATACTTCTGATAATTATGTTACAATAGAGGTAAATGAAGATACTAAGACTATTACTATAGATTATACAGAACTATTTAAAATAGATGATCCTTCTATTAACAAAGTATTAGTTACTATGACATATAGTAATATTAATCAAATATTATCACTTGAAGAATAATTAGATTATAATATAGTATCTATAAAAAGCGGATATGTTCCATGACGGCTATCCGCTTTTGTTAGGTCTTATTATATTTACAATAAATTACTAATTAAAAAGAATTTAAATATATAAATTATGCTTATATATAATAGATATGTAGATATATTATTTTGAGACTACAGGCTCAAAATAACACTAATAAGACTTACAAAGTAAGGCTTATAGTGAACATAATAAAATAACTAGGGTAGGGTTTACTTTTTACTAGTTTTATGCAATAATATATCTAGGTGATCTTGTGAAAGAATATATAGTATTAGTACCAAATAACATAAAAAATAAGATAATAGAATTATCCAGAATAAAATATTATAACTATAATATCAAGTTTATGAGTATAGATACTTTCGTTAAAAGAGTAACATTTGATTATGATGAAAAAACAATATATAATTTAATGAAAGAATATAATTATAACTATAGTACAGCTTTAGTATATTTAGATAATTTATATTATATAAGTGATAAACTAAATAATAATAAAATGACTAAATTAAAAGAAATAAAAGATTACTTAGATAGTAATAAGCTACTTATATATGATAATTTATTTAAAGAATATCTTAAAGATAAAGAAATATATATATATGGTTATGATTATATTAATAAATATTATAAAAGTATTCTAGATAATTATAACTATAAAGTAATAGATTATGAATATAAAGATTATACTATAAAAGATATATATGAATTTAACTATATAGATGATGAAGTCTTATTTGTTATAGATAATATATGTAATCTAATTAGTAAGAATATTAATATAAGTAAGATAAAACTAATAATATCTAATGAATATAAAGAATCTATATATAGATTATTTAAAATATATAATATACCAATATCAGTAAAAAATAGAAGTATATATTCTATTAAAGAAGTAAAAAATATACTAAATAATTTAAATAATATTAATGAAGAAATAGATAGTATTAATGATACTAGTATTAAAGAAAAGATAGTTAAAGTAATTAATAAATATAGTTTTATTGATAATAAAGAAGAGGTAAAAGATTTAATTGTTAATGACTTAAAAAATACTTATCTAAATGAAGATAATACTGGTATTAAAATAGCTAGTATCAATGATTATTTTGATGATGATGACTATGTATTTTATTTAGGATATAATAAAGAAAATATAGTATTATATAAAGATAATGAATATTTTAATGATAAAGAAAAAGTTATATTAGGTTATGATACTAGTATAGAATTAAATATAAATAAGAAGATAGAAATAATAAAGAAAATTAAGAATATAAAGAACCTTACTATTAGTTATAAACTATTTGATAATAGTGGTAACTATACTAGATGTGATTTAATTAATGATGTAAATATTATAGATAATTATAAAACTAAATATACTAATTCTAATATGATGAATAAAGTTTTCTTAGCTATGAAGTTAGATAATTTAGTTAAATATAATATAAAAGATAAAGATATAGATTTATTATCCTCTAATTATGATATACCATATATGCAGTATGATAATAAATATCATAGCATAGATAAAAATAAATTATATAAATATTTAAATAATAAACTATTACTTTCTTATACAGCCTTAGATAACTATTATAAATGTAAGTTTAAGTATTATTTAAATAATATATTAAAGATAAATATAATTAAAGATGATTTTGCTATATTAATAGGTAATGTCTGCCACTACGTACTATTACATATGGATGATATAGATTTTAATTTTAGTAATGTCTTTGATGAGTATATTAGTAATGAGAGAGAGTTTAGTAAAAGAGAATTATTCTTTCTTAGTAATATTAAAGAAGAATTAGAATTTATTATAACTATCATAAGAAAACAATATACTTATAGTACTTTTGATAAGAATATGAAAGAAAAAGAAGTCTATGTAAATAAAGATAAAAATATTAAAGTTACTTTTATGGGTAAGATAGATAAGGTACTATATAAAGAAGAAGATGATATTACATACCTTGTAGTTATTGATTATAAGACAGGTAGTACTAATATTAATCTTAAGAATATGGAGTATGGACTTGGACTACAACTGCCAATATATTTATATTTATCTAGTAAGATGGAACTTAAAAATGTTAAAGTAGTAGGTTTTTATCTTCAGAAATTATTTAATACTACTTTAGATAATAGTAAAGACTATGATACTGAAAGAGAAAATAATTTAAGACTTGAAGGTTACTCTATAGATGAAGAAAATATATTATCTAAGTTTGATACTACTTATAATGATTCTAAGTTAATTAAAGGTATGAAAACTACCAGTAAGGGCTTTAGTACTTATAGTAAGGTACTATCTGAAGAAGAAATAAACGATATGCTAAGTAATACAGATAAGTTAATAGATAAAGCAATAGATAATATATTAGAGGCTGACTTTGAAATTAATCCAAAGGTAATAAATGGAGAGAATGTAAGTTGTAGCTTCTGCGAATATAAAGATATCTGCTACTTAAGAGAAAAGGATAAAGTATATATTAATAAGGAGAGTGAAGATAATGGGGACTAAGCCTGTTCTATATATGCCTAGATATTACTGTACGATAATGGAAAGACATTTAAATAGTGAAGATACTATTTATAAAGAAAATGCGGTAGTACAATATAATGATGTAGATAATGAATATTTTTATCCAGGAGATAAAGATAATGGCTATGAAAATATGAGAAATTATGTTATGTGGTTTTATAATCTTTTAGATGGTATAGAAGATGAAGAACTTGATAGGAAAGTGAAAAAATATTTCTTAAAAGGAAATATTCCAAATACTGATGGTACTTTATATGTAGATGAAAGAACGCTAGTAAAGGTGAAAGAACATGGAACTAGTCGTAAATAAAGAGTTGTATCAGGTATATGCTTCAAGCTGTTTTGATAAAATAATACCAGAATTATCTGCTTACTTAGATAAAGGCATTATAAAAGTTTGTAAGTTTTTTGAATTAGATCATATAAAAAAATTAAAGGTATATTTATATGATAATGCTGAAGAATATCAGAGATTATTCAAAACACTGTATCCTCCAAATGGGATTGCAGGCTGTTTTGGATATGAAGATGTTAAAATATATGCTGATTTAAACAAAATAGAAAGATATAGACTATTTACCTGTATACTTCATGAACTTACCCATGTGATTTATAGAAACTACATTCAAGAAAAAGGAATAAATAACCGAATTGTATGGTTTGATGAAGGACTAGCTAGTTTTCTATCAGGAGAGAAGAATGCTCTTATTGATAATGATAGATTAAAAGAGTTCATTGAGGTTAAAATTTCTGGTGAAAATAAAGAAATACCAAAGATATCTTATCTGCATAAACATGGTGCTAATTATGGCGAGTTTGTTGATACTAAAACTGATAAATATAATGGCTATGACTGGTCTTATTTAATGATAAGATATTTAATAGAAACACTAAGTAAGAAAGAACTTAATGAGTTAATGAGAAGTAAACAAAATATTTTGGATATAGAAGATACTATAATTAATGATACTTATAATTATTTTACTAAGAAAGTAAAAACAAAATAGGAGGGTTTTATGAATACTTATATTTTTAATCATAATCAAGACAAAATTTATGAAAAAATACAAATGATTTTTGTAGGAGAGGATACTATCTATACCGAAGAAATAGGTAATATGTATAATTTATATGATTTTATTAGAAGTACTGATTTTAACGGTGATAGAGTAATCTTTAATAATTTTACTTATAATAAAATAGAAAAAATTGCATTTTATATCTCAAAATATAAAAATATAGATAGTATTTCTGGCTACAATGGTATGATTATTAGTAATAAAAAGAAAAATAGAGGTTTAAATTATGCCAAAATGGACAGATGAACAAAAAGAAGCAATATATAAAGAGGGGACTAATATTATCGTATCCGCAGGTGCAGGATCTGGTAAAACAGCCGTTCTAACTGAAAGAGTATTAGAAAAAGTAAAAAGTGGTATTTCAGTAGACAACCTACTTATACTAACCTTTACAAAGATGGCTGCTAAAGAGATGCGTGAAAGAATAGGAGAAAAGTTAAAAGAAAATGGATTTACTAAAGAACTAGCTAAACTAGATACTGCTGATATAACAACATTTGATGCCTATGCCTTATCACTAGTTAAAAAATACCATTACTATTTAAATCTATCTAAAGATATTAATATTATAGATGCTTCAGTAATAGGACTATATAAAGAAAAGATGCTTAAAGATATCTTTGAAGAATTATATACTAGTGAAGACTCCAAGTTTTTAAATTTAATTAAAGAATATGCCTTAAAAGACGATAAAGAAATATTTAGTTTTATTTTAAATATTAATAATAAATTAGATTTAAAAACCAATAAGAAAGAATATTTAGATAGTTATATAAGTATCAAATATAATGAAGAAAATATAGATAAAGATATAGATAATTATATTAAAGTAATATTAGATTTAATTAATAATATTAGAGATTATTTAGAATACATAGACGATAGTGATTATTTTGATAAAATATATAAAGTACTTAGTCCTTTGTTATCTTCAGGTGATTATGATGATATTAAACTTAATATAGAAGTTAAACTTCCTATAGCTAAGGGAGTATCAGATACCACTAAAGAATATAAAGAAAAGATAGCTAATACTATTAAAGAAATAAAAAAGTTAGTCATATATGATAATTATGATAGTATAAAGAGTGGTATATTAAAGACTAAAGATTATGTAGAAGAAATAATAACTATAATAAAAGAATTAGATAAAAGAGTATCAGAATATAAGAAAAAATATAATTACTTTGAATATGGGGATATATCTTCTTATGCAATAGAACTTGTAAAAAAAAATACCGAGATAAGAGAAGAAATTAAAAATAATTTAAATGAAATAATGATCGATGAATATCAAGATACTAATGATGTCCAAGAAGAATTTATTGCATATATATCAAATAACAATGTCTATATGGTTGGAGATATTAAACAGTCTATATATAGGTTTAGAAATGCTAATCCATATATATTTAAAAATAAATATGATTCATATAGTAAGAATATTAATGGTATCAAGATAGATCTAAATAAAAACTTTAGAAGTAGAGAAGAAGTTATTAATAATATTAATCTAATGTTTGATAGAATAATGGACGATACTATCGGTGGAGCCTCTTATAGAGTAAGCCATAGAATGGTATATGGTAACCCTATGTACCAAGGTGATGGTGCCAGCGGAGTAAATAATAACTTTGAAGTATATAGTTATCTTAATGAGACAATATTCAAAAAAGACGAAGTAGAAGCCTTTATAATAGCTAGTGATATCAAAAATAAAATTACTAATGGTTATCCAATCTTTGGTAAAGATACTAAAGGTATTAGAAAAGCTAAGTATAGTGATTTTGCTATCTTACTTGACAGTAGTAAATCATTTGAGTTATATAAAAAGATCTTAGAATATAACGATATTCCTACGAGTATTGTAAAGTCAGTTAATCTAACTGATGGCGAAGTAATTACTATAATAAAGAATATAATTAGTTTTATCATAAAGATTAAAGATAATGTTATTGATAATGAATTTAAAAAATTATTTATATCAATAGCTAGAAGCTTTCTCTTTAACTTAGACGATAATATAATATTTGATTATTTTCTAAATAATAATTATAAAGATAGTGATATTTATAAGATTAGTTATAGTATTACTAAGAATCTAGATACAATTAGTTTAGACGAAATAATTGATATAATTATTGATAAATATGATTTTTATAATAAATTATTCTTACTTGGAGATTATTCTTCAAATATTCTCAGAATAGATAAACTAAAAGAAATCACTAGTAATCTAACTAATTTAGATTATGATATATATAAATATAGTGAGTATTTAGAAAATATTATAGAAAGTGGTATGAAGATAGAGTATAATGTTACTGAAAGCAGTAATAATACAGTAAAGATTATGACTATTCATGCTTCCAAAGGACTAGAGTTTAGTGTCTGCTACTACGGGGGACTATATAGTAAATTTAATATAAGAGAGGCTATAAGTAAGTTTAGCTATGACGATAAGTATGGTATTATTATCCCTTATAAAGATAAGTTCTTATATAACACTATTTATCATAATTTAAGTTATAGAAACTATGTATTAGAAAATATTAGTGAAAGAATAAGACTCTTCTATGTAGCCCTAACTAGAGCTAAAGAAAAAATGATATTTATATTACCAGAAAGCACTAAAGAAGAAGCAGCTTATATTAACGATATTATCGACGATAGTATTAGAGCAAAATATAATAGTTTTGCTAGTATTATGTATTCCTTAGAACCTATTACTAAGAGTTATTATAAAAATATTGATATTAATAGTATCGGTTTATCTAAGAATTATAACTTAGTTAAGAATGATAACTATAATAAATTACTTAGTAGAGTAGAGAATAGAATAGATGTTCAAGATATTAATATAGATATTCAAAAAGAAGAAGAAAAATCTTTTTCTAAGAAGAATATTCATATTATTTCAAAAGAAGAGCAAGGTAGACTTGACTATGGTAAGAAAGTGCATGAGTTATTTGAATTAACAGACTTTCATAATACTAGTAATTTAACTGGTAAAAATAAAGAGATAATAACTAATTTCTTAGATAAAGTTAATATAGATAATGCAGATATCTATAAAGAATATGAATTTATATATGAAGAAGATAATACTACTTATCATGGCATTATAGATCTAATGTTAGTATATAAAGATAATATAAAGATAATTGATTATAAATTAAAGAATATTAGTGACGAAGCATATTTAAAACAATTAAATGGTTATAAAAACTATATAGAAAAGAGATTTAATAAACCTGCAGCTATTTATTTATATTCAGTTATTAATAATAATCTAGAAAAAATATAAAAAATATTTCTATATAATATAACTTATGTTATAATTATATAGAAAGTATTGCCAAATTAGTTTAGTGGTAGAACAAGGCCCTCGTAATGCCTAGAGGTAAGTTCGATTCTTACATTTGGCACCATTTATTATAAAATAAATTATTAATATAAAGTAGGTATAAACATGAATAATAAATATTTAATAAGAGAAATAATACAAATGGTTATGCTTCTGGTGACTATTGCATTTTTGAGTTATATTTTAAGTTCTACTAATGACCTAATAGCAAAGACTATTGTCATAGTATTTATAATTTTATTTATAATTACATTTTTACGAAGATTGTTCCTAATATTAAATCAAAATCAATTAGCGGAACTATTTAGTAAATTTAGTACTATTATCTTCTTTATTTACTGGTTTGGCTTTCTAATATATTGGGATTATATTAGTATTAGTAAAAATGAATATATATCAGTATTATTTTCAATACCACTTTTATTTACAGGTATATTTATGGTTTATAGAGAATTTAAAGGAAAATAAAAAAGGAGTCAATATATGAAAAGAATATTAATAATACTATTTGGAATATTATTTTTATGTGGTTGTAATTATGATAAACATGTAGAACCTATTAAAGATAATATAGTTAATGATGTTAAAGAAGAAGTAAAAGAGGAATATAAAGATAATAATCCTATAAAACTTGGTTTATTTTTAGCGGACGATAGTAATTATCATAATAAGAGTAAACTAGTAGATACTTATTATACTGATTTTACCAGTAGAAAAGATCTTGGATCATTTGAAGTATTTTTTACTGACGATGCCGTAGTGGATGGTAATAGATTTAAAGATACATGGTATAAGTATTATAATATGTATGAAAATATTGATGATTATAAAATAGGCTTTAATATTAAGTTTATATTAAAAGATGGAACTAATTATAGCGGTAATTTCTTAGAACCTGACGAATATAAATTTAGTGATTACTTCTATGTTTACCTATATGATGATGTTAATCAGGCTGATGGAGCTTTTTATAGTCACCTAGAAGAGGTAAATGATAATACTAAGATCACTTCAATTAAAATATATGCAGTAGATGGTATTGATAAAGTAGAAAATTTTATACTCAGTGTCTTTACTTATAAAGATAGTAATGACTTTGATGCTGATGGTAATTATAGAGGTAATTCCATATATGGTATAAGGATAAAAAGAAAATAGATAAGATTTAATTCTTATCTATTTTAAATTTTTCTTAGTAAAGTGAAGTAAGACTTTGTTAAATTCATTTTCATTATCTAAACCAACAAAGTATTCTTCATTATTTTCAGTAATTGTTTTTCTAAAACAAAATTTTTCCGGATGCTCTATCTCAGTAAAAAAAGTATATTTAACATTATCAATAGTATCTTCGTCTACAATAATGTATTCTTTTTCGTCATTATCTAAATTATATACTAATTCTTCCATTATCTTGTACTTCCTTCCTTAGGACTATCTATATTTTTGCCACTTTGATAAATCTTTAAAGCTGCTGCTTCCATATAATTAATCCATACTTGCATACTTGGAGCTCCATAACTATCAGTGTAGCCATTTTGAATTAAAAAAGCACTCCAATCTTCATAGCCCATGTACTGAACTACTTTAGTAACGCCTTCATAACCAAAAATTAGATAGTAGGCATATAATTGATTTTCAGAAATATTACCTAAAGTACTAAGATCAATATTTTTTAGAGCATATTCATCATTAACATCAATACCCATACCTTTTAATTTTTCTTCTGCTTGAACTGCTACTGCTTTTGAAGCTGCATTTATATCAACTTGTTTTTTGATAAGATTATGAGCTTCTAATCCTAGATAGCCTGAAACTATAGCACCAGCAGTTATGATTGCTACTCTTTTAATAAATCTATTTCTTTTGATTTCTTTTCGTTTAGCTTCTTTTTTAGCCTTTATGGCATTTGATATTCTAAGACTTCTTTCTTGAGCCGCTAATAACTCTTTTCTTATTTTTTCTTCCTCTTCAAGTCTTTTTGTTCTTTCTTCCTCTTGTTTTGCTAACATTTCCGCTCTTTCTTTTTGCATCTTTTGCATAACTTTTACGGTATAGTCAGGATCGTCGATATTAGCAGTCACTTTAGGTTTAGGTTTAGCATATCCATCAGAAGGAACATTATAAGTGTAACTAGTTTCTTCACTAACTGGAGCTTCAAGCGGATCAGTACCATTAGGATTATATTTTGTCATATTTGATGTCTTACCATTCATAATACTAACTACTAAATCTACATTATCAATATCAAGAGGTTTATTTGTTTTCCATCTTTCTTCCATTTTCATTATCCTCCTAGAATAAATATATAGTAATTTAAATATAAAGTCAATATTTGTTGACAATAGTTTTACATTTTATGTTTAAAATAATAATTTTTAAACATAATAACTATGAAAGGAGATATATATGCAAAATTATAATGTAGTACCTAATATTATTTCGGGTAAAGATTTAGATTATTTATCTGATATGTTTAATTGGAATTATACTGGTTATAAAGAACTATATAATACATTAGAAAATATCGAAGATAATGAAGTTAAAACTATGATAAGTAGAGTTAGTGAAGTATTATATAATAATATGACTAACATCTTAAATGTACTGGGAGGCTCTTATGAATAATAAAATAACTAATCCTAAAACGGAAGTACCTAAAGGTAAAACATTAAATGATAAAGATTATTTAAATATGACTTTAGCACTACTTAAAGATATGGAAAAAAATTATGCAATATCTTTAACTGAAGCCTCTAATGAAAATTTATTTGCTAAATATGAAGAAGTATTTAATGTGATAAAAAGCCTTCAGAGAGAAGTATTTGAACTAGCTTTTAGAAAGGGCTGGTATGAACTTGAAAAGGCTCCATCTAATAAGATTACTGAAAAGTATAATACATTAAATACTGAGTTTAACGACTTAAATAGCTAAAAAAATAAGAGCGGACCGCTCTTATTTTAATATTAATTTATCACTATCTACATCGATAGTAATGGTACTACCAAAAGATATTTTATCATTAATGATAGCCTCTGCGATTAGAGTTTCAACATTTCTTTGAACATATCTCTTTATAGGTCTAGCACCATATTTTTCGTCATATGAAGCATTTACAATAAACTCTTTGGCTTTATCAGTAACATCTATTTTAATATTTTTATCTCTTAATCTATATTCAATATCCTTGATAATTTTATTTAGAATATCATAAACAACATCTTTAGTTAGAGAATTAAAGATTATTATTTCATCTATTCTGTTAATGAACTCAGGCTTAAAAGTACTTCTTAATTCTTGCATCACAAGTTCATTAGCATTATCTTTATTATCTAAGATATATTCACTACCTAGATTAGATGTCATTATTATGATAGTATTTTTAAAGTCGACAGTTCTACCTTGACCATCAGTTATTCTACCATCATCTAGTATTTGTAGCAAGACATTAAAGACATCGTGATGGGCTTTTTCTATTTCGTCAAATAAGACAATAGAGTAGGGATTTCTTCTTACAGCTTCAGTAAGTTGTCCGCCTTCGTCATATCCTACATATCCTGGAGGAGCACCAATTAATCTAGCTACTGAATGACTTTCCATATATTCAGACATATCTATCCTTATCATATGTCTTTCGTCGTCAAATAGTTCATAGGCTAGAGTTCTTGCCACTTCAGTTTTACCAACACCAGTAGGTCCTAAGAAGATAAATGAACCAATTGGTCTATTTGGATCTTTAATACCTGCTCTTGAACGAATAATAGCTTCCGTTACTAAGTGAATAGCATTATCTTGACCTTTAACTCTTTCTTTCATTTTATCTTCAAGATGTAGTAACTTTTCTTTATCTCCTTCAGCAAGTTTTGATACTGGTATATTAGTCCATTTAGATATAATCGCCGCGATGCTTTCTTCATCAACTGTATCTGATAATATTTCTGATTTATTAATCTCTTCAAGGGAGGCTAGTTCTTTTTCTAGTTTAGGTATAGTACCATGTCTTAGTCTAGCAGCACTTTCTAAATCATAATTATTTTCAGCAGTCTCTAGTTCAAAGTTAGCACGATCTATTTCTTCTTTCTTTTTACTGATCTTAGTATTAACGGTCTTTTCTTCTTCCCATTTAGTCTTTAAATCTCTTTCTTTTAATTTAAGATCATCTAGTTCTTTATCTATCTCAGTAATTCTATTCTTGGAAATATTATCTTTTTCTTTCTTTAGAGCTTCTTTTTCTATTTCAAGTCTCATAATATTTCTTTCTAGATTATCTAGAGCAGTAGGAACTGACTCCATCTGTACCTTTATAGTAGCGGCTGCCTCATCGACTAGATCGATTGCTTTATCTGGTAAGAATCTATCAGTAATATATCTATCAGATAGGGTAGCAGCCGCTATTAAAGCTTTATCTTTAATTGTTACACCATGGAATACCTCAAATTTAGACTTTAGACCACGAAGAATAGTAATAGTATCTAGAACAGTAGGTTCTTTTACTAATACTTTTTGGAATCTTCTTTCTAGAGCAGCATCTTTTTCAATATATTTACGATATTCATTTAAGGTAGTAGCACCAATACAATGTACTTCACCACGAGCTAGCATAGGTTTTAACATATTACCAGCATCCATAGCCCCTTCAAGAGCACCAGCACCTACAATCATATGTATTTCATCAATAAACATAATGATGTTACCTTCAGAGTCTTTTACCTCTTTTAGTACAGCCTTTAGTCTTTCCTCAAATTCACCACGATATTTAGCTCCGGCAACTAAGGCACCCATATCTAATTCCCAAATAGTCTTATCTTTTAGATTATTAGGAACATCGCCTTTAATTATTCTTTGAGCTAAACCTTCCACAATAGCGGTTTTACCAACACCAGGTTCACCAATTAATACAGGGTTATTTTTAGTTTTACGAGAAAGTATTCTAGTAATACTTCTTATTTCTTCATCACGACCAATAACTGGATCGATTTTTCCATCTTTCGCAGCCTTAGTAATATCTCTACCATATTTCTCTAAGGGTTTTTGTAAATTTTCTTCATAAGGGTTATTCATATTCATATATATCACTTTCCTTTCTATTTCAAGCTATATTATACTATATTAACTAGCAATTGTCAATAGAGATTGCTAATTTCGTTGAATTAATTTACTTTTATTTTAAAGTGTTATATAATGATTTTGGAGGGAAGTATATGAAGAAGTTTTTTAAAGAATTTAAGGTATTTATAGAAAGAGGTAATGTTATTGATTTAGCAGTAGGTGTAGTAATTGGTTCGGCATTTACTAATATTGTTAATTCACTAGTTAATGATGTTATTACTCCTACTATTGGGTTAATAATAGGTAAAATTGATTTTAGTAATTTAGTAATACCTGGTACGCAAATTAAATATGGTTCATTTATTAATAATGTAATTAATTTCTTTATTATAGCTTTCTGTATCTTTTTAATAGTTAAATTTATTAATAAATTAACTTCATTAAAGAAAAAGAAAGAAGTAGAAGAAAAGAAAGAAGAACCTAAGAAGAGTAATGAAGAAATATTACTTGAAGAAATACTTAATGAATTAAAGAAAAATAATAAAAAGAATAAATAATATATATATCCTCTTAAGTCTTAAGATAAGTCTTAAGAGGCACAATAGAGCCTAAGGTCTCTATTGTGAAAGTTTATTTTGTAAATATCTATTGTAAAACATATTGGAAGAAAGGTATAACTAATATCTTTCTTTTAGTATATAGTACTGGCTTATATATAATAGATATGTAGATATATTATATTAAGACTTAGAATTAGGCTTAAGATAACAGAGAAAGACTTAATTTATTAAGGCTTGAACTGAATAAAAAGAATATAAAAATAATAAAAAATATTGTATAAATCATAAAAGTATGTTATATTATTTAATGTAAAAAAGGAGATTATATGGAAGAAATATTAAATAGTACAGAAGAAAAGATGATGTTAACAATTGAATCTTTAGAAAACAAGTTTACTAATGTAAGGGCAGGTAGAGCTAATCCTAATATGTTAGATGGTATTATGGTAGAATATTATGGAGTACCAACACCACTTAAAAGTTTAGCCAATATATCAATACCTGAAGCTAGACAATTATCTATTAAACCATTTGATAGATCATGTCTTGGAGCAATAGAAAAAGCTATCTTCGAAGCTAATTTAGGAGTAACTCCTAATAACAATGGAGAAGTAGTATTTATAGTAATACCACCACTTACTGAAGATAGAAGAAAAGAATTAGTAAAACAAGTTAAAGGATTAGGAGAAGAAGCCAAAATAGCTCTTAGAAATATTAGACAAGATGCAAATAAAGCATTAGAAAACCAAAAATTACCTGAAGATGAAGAAAAAAGAGGTAATGAAAAAGTACAAGATTTAATTAATGAATATAATAAGATTGTAGACGAAAAATTAAAAGAAAAAGAAAAAGATTTAATGACTATATAATAAGACAATGATAAGGAAGTAGTAATACTATAAAAATAATTATTAGCGAGCTCTTAGAGGGTGAAAGAAGAGTTAATTATTTAGTATGAATTCACCCTTTAGTTTTATACCGTTAATCAGGTTAAAGATTTAAGAGTATAACTTATGTTATAAAGAAAGGTGGTACCGCGGATATTAATTCGTCCTTTTATGGTACTATCTTTTTTCTTTTTAAGAAAGAAGGTATTAAGTTGGAAGATAAACTAAACTATTTATTTAAGTTTATATCTTATGCTAGTTATGAAGAACTAATTAATAGTAAAAACAAATACTTATTAGAATTACTTATAAATAATTCTAGAAATGTTAATTTAAACTGTCTATATTTAATTAGATATGGAGTATCAGATATAGAAAAAGTAATATTAACTAAGACTGAAGATATAACTAAAGATCATGATGAATTTATAAAAGATATTAAGTCTTTAGAAAAGAATTTAAATAAGAAAGAAATAATAGCATTATATGAAAATGCTTAAGGAGGATATTATGAATATAGAAGAAATAAAGAAGAGTATTGATACTGATTTAGAACATATTACTAAACAAAATGAACTAAATGATATCAAAAGTAAATATTTAGGTAAAGAAGGAGTAATTACTTTACTACAAAGTAAAATAAGAGAAATACCTAATGAAGAAAAGAAAGAGTATGGTATTAAAGTTAATGAAGTAAGAACATACTTTAATACTCTATTTGAAGAAGTTAAAACTAGAATAGAGACTGAAGAAATTAATAGAAAGTTAGAAAAAGAAGCTATTGATATTACACTTCCTAGTGAAGAAATAACTACTGGTAGTTTACATCCATTTAATAGAATAATTGAAGAAGTAGAAGATATATTTGTTAGTATGGGCTATGATGTAGTACCAGGTAATGAAGTAGAAACTGATGAGTATTGTTTCAAAAGACTTAATGTACCTGATGGTCATCCTGCGAGAGACGCTCAAGATACCTTCTATATTGATACCGAGTATTTACTTCGTACCCAAACATCTTGTGCGCAAGCACATACTATGGAAGAAAATGAAGATAAAGGCCCTATTAGAATAATATGTCCTGGTAAAGTTTACCGAAGAGATGATGATGCTACTCATTCACATCAATTTGGTCAAGTAGAAGGCTTAGTTATCGATAAAGATATCTCATTAGCAGACCTTAAAGGTACTCTAGAAATATTTGCTAAAAAGATTCTTGGAGATAATACTAAAGTTAGATTTAGACCTAGTTATTTCCCATTTACCGAGCCTAGCGTTGAAGTTGATTTATCTTGCTTTAAATGTGGAGGAAAAGGCTGTGCTCTATGTAAGAATACTGGCTGGATAGAAGTACTAGGAGCAGGTATGGTTCATCCTAATGTACTTAGAATGGGCGGCTACGACCCTGAAGTATATACTGGTTTTGCTTTTGGTACAGGATTAGATAGATTAGCAATGTTTAAATATAATATTCCAGATATTAGATATTTATATACTAATGATGTTAGAATGTTAAGACAATTCGATAGAAAGGATGAAGAGTAATGAAGTTATCAAGAAAATTTGTAAGCGATTATATTGATATAAATGATGATATTAATACAGTAGCAGAAAAAATGACTGGTGTCGGCAACGAATACGATAGTGCTGGTAAATTAATAAATGCCTCTAATTTAATAATTGGTGAAGTATTAGAGTGCGATATGCATCCTGATTCAGATCATTTACATGTATGTAAAGTAAATGTCGGCACAGAAGTACTTCAAATAGTATGTGGTGCTCCTAATGTAAGAAAAGGATTAAAAGTAATAGTAGCCTTACCTGGAGCAGAACTTCCTGGTGGTACTATTAAAAAAGGTGTTATAAGAGGAGTAGAATCAAATGGTATGTTATGTTCTATTGCTGAACTTGGTTTAGACCATAAGTTTCTAAAAGAAGAAGATATAAATGGTATTCACGAATTACCTGAAGATGCTCCAGTAGGTGAAGAAACTATCAAATACTTAGAATTAGATGACGAAGTAATAGATTTTGAATTAACTTCAAATAGAGGAGACTTACTTAGCATACTAGGTATGGCTTATGAACTTGGAGCAATCTATGACGAAAAAGTAAAAGACATAGATTTATCTCATAAAGAAGGTACAGGAAACATCAAAGACGAATTAGAATTAAAAGTAGATACCGAAGCCTGCCCTTTATTCCTTGCTAGAAAAGTAGTAAATGTTACGATAAAAGAAAGTCCTACTTTCATTAAGAATAGACTAATAGCTTCAGGTATTAGACCTATTAATAATGTTGTAGATATTTCTAATTATGTAATGTTAGAAACTGGTCAGCCACTTCACTACTATGACGCTGATAGATTAGGAAGCACACTTGGAGTAAGAATGGCTAATGATAATGAAGAAATAACTACTTTAGATAATCAAAAGAGAACTCTATCTAATTCAGATATAGTAATATATAATAATACTGGGGCTATAGGTCTAGCCGGTATTATGGGAGGATTATCTACTGAAGTAGAAAATGATACTAAAAATATCGTTATTGAAAGTGCTATCTTTGATCCAGTACTAATTAGAAAGACAAGTAAGAAAGTATTAAGAAGTGAGGCTTCAAATAGATTTGAAAAAGGTCTAGATCCAAAGAGAACTTATATGGCTATGGAAAGAAGTCTTAACTTACTTGAAAAGTATGCATCCGCTAGTGTAGTAGGAGGTATGCTAGAACATAAAAATATTGATATCAAAGATAAAGAAATAGAAATAGCATATAATAAAATAAATAAAATACTTGGAATAGAACTAGATAAAAATACTATTCTAGATATCTTTAGAAAACTAGATTTTACTACTTTAGATAAAGGAAATACAGTATTAGTTATAGTTCCAAGCAGAAGAATAGATATTGCTATTGAAGAAGATTTAGTAGAAGAAGTAGGAAGAATATACGGTATAGATAATATTGAAGGTAGAAAGATGATTCTTCCGGTTAGAATGGGTAAGGTAGATAAAACTAATAGAAGTATTCGTCATTTACTTAGTAATTTAGGTTTATCTGAAACACTTACTTACTCACTAATAAAAGAAAGTGAAGTACATAAATATACTAATGATACTTTTGATAGTATAAGACTACAAGATCCTATGACGGAAGAGAGAAGTACTTTAAGATATAGTTTAATACCAAGTTTACTTTCAGTATATGACTATAATACTAATCGTGGTAATAATAATATTAATCTATTTGAAATAGGAAAGAGTTATTATGTAAAAGATAATATTCATTATGAAGATGAAAAACTAACTATTTTAATGAGTGGTACTTATTATAATAAATTAGGTAGTAATAGAGAAATAAACTACTATATAACAAAAGGTATATTAGAAAAAGTACTTAACTATTTAGGATATAATAATAGATACTATTATAAAAAAGAAGATTTACCTAAAGAATTACATCCAGGAGTAGCTGCGAGTGTCTATATAGATAATAAAAAAGTAGGTATTATTGGTAAGATACATCCTAATGTTACTAAAGATAATATCTTTGTTATAGAACTTAACTTATCTTTATTAAAAGATATTAAAGTATCTAAGATGAAATATAAAGAGATAAGTAAATTCCCTGGTATTAGTAAAGATATAGCCTTTGTTCTTGATAAAAATATAACTTCAGAAGAAGTAATTAAAACTATTAAGAAAGCTGGAGGTAAACTTCTTACTAAGATAGAAGTATTTGACTTATATGTAGATTCTTCATTAGGAGAAAATAATAAATCATTAGCCTTCTCATTATATTTTGAAGATCCAAATAAGACTCTTACACTGGATGAAATAACTGAAATATTTGATAGAATAGCAATAGATGTAGAAAAGAAACATAATGCTAAATTAAGAAATAATTAAAATAGAACTTTTGTGTTCTGTTTTTTTTATGAACGAATAAGCAATTAAAAAAACAGGTTATAGAGCCTGTTTTTTTATATGCTTTCAACAACTGTATCATCTAGACATCTTAGTATGCAGCAGCATCCTAAATTAATAGTAAAGAATGAGTTTGTAGCTTCGTATGGAAATACGCTAGTCTCATCAGTATTAGGTGCAAGTACTCTGCATGTAGCACAGCAGCCATCTAATTTTTCTAGTCTAAAGACAGTACTTGTAGTAGTAACCGCTGGATCTTTACTAATTGGCATTGCTAATGGAGTACTTCCTCCTGAACAAGTATATAACTGAATAGGTCTAGTGTTGTAACATAAACTACTATTCTGTCCTAAGAAGCCTCTATCACAAGTTTCTAGGCAGCAGTCATTTTGACATACACTTTGCTGAAGTATAAGGATAACTTTAAGGATATCCGCGATGCAATTCTCGCAAGTATTATTTTCATTATTACACATATAATCCACCCCTTTTTTGTATTCAATATAACTTATGACAAAAGTAAATAAAAATGCACTACGAATACCTATATAATCTAATATTTTCATAAATTTTAATTATAAATCATATATATTAATATGAAAAAATTAAAATTAGTTAGATCAATAGATAATTATGTTAATGATAAAAAATTTAGTATATTATATAAAAACAACAAACTAGATATTATTAATTATACTAAAATTATGGACTTCTCAGACACTAAAATTAGTATTAGTTACTTAGATAGTAAATATATAATAATAGGTACTAATCTAGTTATATCTAAAATGCTTGAAGAAGAAGTATTAATAACTGGTAATATTGAAGGTATTTCTTTTAATAAATAGAAAGAGCTGATATTATGAAAGAAAAAATATTTAGAATATTTTCTAGTAATATTAAAATTAGAGTTAGTGGTAGAAATATTAATAATTTTATTAAGAGAATAATAAAAAATAATATCAAGATAGTTAAGTTAACTCCAAGAAGTCATAAAGAAGTAGATTTAATAATTGATTATAATGATTTAGAAGAAATAGAAAAATATAAAACTATTTATGATATTAAAATAGTTAGATATTACGGAAAACTTCATATAATTAAATTCTTAAAAAAGAATAGATTTATTTTATTATTCTTATTACTTAGTATGATAATAGTATTTATATTATCAAATATGATATTTAGTGTTGAAGTAATACATTCAAATAGTAAAATAATTAAACTAGTAACTGAAGAGTTAAAAGATCGCGGTATTAAGAAATATGCTTTCGCTAAAAGTTATAGTGAAGTAGAAAAAATAGAAAAAGAAATACTTAATAATAATAAAGATAATTTAGAATGGCTTGAAATAATAAGAAGTGGTACTAAATATACTGTTAGAGTAGAAGAGAGAATTATTAATAAAGAAATAGATGATAATAAAAACTATGATATAGTCTCTTCAAAAAATGCTGTTATTAGGGTTATTGAAGCAGAGTCTGGTGAAAAAGTACGAGATATTAATACTTATGTTAAAAAAGGTGAAACTATAATATCAGCATATATTACTACTCCAAGTGAAGAGAAGATACTAAGTACCGCAAGAGGGAAGGTAATTGGAGAAGTTTGGTATACAATAGATATAAATTATCCATATTATCATCACGAAGTAAAATATACTGGTAATAAGAAAAAAGTACTAGTATTTAACTTTATAAATAAAAGAATATCATTATTTGACTTTAAGAAGTATAAAACTTTTGATAAGAATATAAAAAGTATATTTGATAATAATGTAACTCCTATATCATTAAATTATGAATATCAATATGAAACTGAAGTAATTGATGATATATATACTAAAGAAGAAGCCAAGAATAAAGCAGTAGAGACCGCTAAAGAGAAGTTACTACTAAAATATAGTAATATCAAAGAAGTAAAAGATGTTACTATCGTCAATGAGACAAGTAATGATGAACAACTTAGTTTAACCTTATTTGTCAAGGCTTATGAAGATATTACTGAATATAAAGAAGTAATTATTAATGAAGAAGACACTACGAGTTAGTGTTTTTTTTTGCTTGACATTTTTTTGTAAAATGATTTTTTTGTAGAAAAAAGTCTTGTAAAAGATAAAATTAATGTTATAATTGAATTGTAGGGTAGGAGAAGTAAGCTACTCAAAAAATAAAAAAGGAGAAAGAAAAAATGAAAAAGAAATTATTATTTCTAGTATCAGTACTTGCATTTATAGTGTTTTTACCAATTGCTAGTGCTGAAGTATTAGAAGCAAAAGATGTCACTACTTTAGTGGAAATGGTTAAAAAGGCAAAGAATGGAGATACTGTTAAGTTAACCGCTGATATTACTGGTTATGATCAGAAACTTGAAATAAATGGTAATAGAACTATAACACTTGATATGAACGGTCATAATATTACATATCTTACCGGTTCTAAGTCTTTTATAGGTGTTTATGGAGCTACACTTATTGTTAAAGGTAGTGGTGTTATTACTAATGATACCGATTCAGGACTTAATGTATATGGAAAAGAGACAAAAGATGATAGCTTTGTTTCAAAACTTGTTGTTGAAAAAGATGTTACTTTAAAAGGTAAATATGGTTTAGCAATATTCTGGGATACTAAAAATGGTTCTCACGGTGCAAGTGTTGATTTTTATGGTAAAGTAGATGTTACCAACAATGGTATAGCTACTAATGGTGATATTTTAAATGAAGATGGCCCAGTAGTTAATATCAAAAAAGGAGCTGTTATAAAGTCAACTGGTTCTGATGGAGTCGCTGTTTATTGTGCAGGCAATGGTACTTATAATATTGAAGATGGAGCTACTATTACTGGTGCTACTGGTATAGAAGTAAGAGCAGGTAAATTAAATGTTATGGGTGGTACTATTACTGGTACTGCAAAAGAATTAACATCAAAAGCAAATAAAGATGGAAGTACTACTGTTGGAGCTGGTATTGCTGTTGTACAACATACTACTCAATTACCAATTGAAGTTAATATTACAGGCGGTACTATTACTGGTGCTGAAGCTTTATATGTAAATAATACTCAAGGAAATCCTACTACAGCATGGGCTAAAGTTAATGTTACAGTAGCAGGTGGAACATTTAATACAGATGTTACAAAATTTGTTGGAGACAAATATGTAGTTAACAAAACTGGTAATACATATGCAGTAGTAGAAAACAAAGTACTAGAAACTACTGATGAAAAAGTTATTTTTGAAAGTGAAGAAGCTATTAGAAATGATTTGAGTTTAAAAGTAACTGAAAAAACAGAAGATGAAATTAAAAAAGGTACTGAAAAAGTAACTGAAGCATATAAAGATAATAAAAAAGTTAAAGAAGTTAAATTAATTAATTTATATGAAATTGACGTTTTAAATGGTGATGGTAGAATTGAAGAATTAGAAGATGGTAAATTTACAATTGCCATTGCAATTCCTGAAAGCGATCAAAAATATGATGCTTATAAAGTAGTATATTTTGATGAAGAAGGAAAATTAGTTGAAACATTAGATGCTAAATTGGTTGATGGTAAAGTAGTATTTACAACATCTCACTTAAGTACTTATGGTGTCGTTGGATATAATAATGTTACTGAAACTAAACCTGAAAAGAATCCAACTACTTCAGATATCAACTTAGCATTAATTATTAGTGCAATAGTAATAAGTACTATTGGTGTAGTTATTACTTCAAAGAAAATATCTGCTAAAGTAACTAGATAATAATTCAAAGAGGAATTTTCCTCTTTTTCTTTTTATTACTTGTAAATATTTAAATTTATTAGTATAATTAGTATGGTGATAGTATTTGAATAACGAATATAATAACTATAATCAAGAAAACGAATATACTCCAAGACATGCCAATAGTTCACATTATGCTAGTGCAAACGATTTAATCATAGATAATAGTTTAAACTATACAAGTACTAATAATGATAATATTTTAAACACAATAAATAATGATAGAAATAATAAGAAAAAGAAAAGAAAAAATAAAAGAAATACAACTTGGATTTTTGTAATATTATTTTCTATATTTATATCTATAATAGTATTTTGCTTAATTAAGATATTTGTTTGGAGTAAAGATAATAAAGATACTTCTAAAGCAATAAATGATATTACTAATGCGGTTAATGTTACTTTGAGAGATGATGATGATAATACAGAATTAGTTAATGATACTAATGAAGAAGAAACTAGTGATTATTGGTATTATATAAAGTTTCCTTTAATAGATGTAGATATAACTGAATTAAAAGAAAAAAATTCAGATACTGTTGGATGGATTAATGTAAATAATACCAATATAAATTATCCATTTGTACAAGGTAAAGATAACTCTTATTATTTATCCCATTCCTTTGATAAAAAATATAATGAAGCAGGCTGGGTATTCCTAGATTATAGAAATAGCAAAGACTTAAATAATAAAAATACTATTTTATATGCTCACAGTAGGCTTGATAAAACTATGTTTGGATCTCTTTCAAAAGTATTAAAATCTTCTTGGTATAATAATAAAGATAATCATATTATTAGACTATCTACAGAAACTGAAAATACTTTGTGGCAGATATTCTCAGTATACAAAATACCTGAAGAGAGTTATTATATTACTACTAATTTTGATACTAATGAAGAATATACTAAATTTTTAAATACTATAAAACAAAGAAGCATCCATAACTTTAATACTAATTTAGATACTAATGATAAAATACTTACTCTTAGTACATGTTATTCTGATACTGAAAGAACAGTGGTTCATGCTAAACTAATTAAGAGAAGTCCTAAGTAAAATATCCTAAGTAAAATAGAACTGGTCGTGACCCGTAGGGTTGCGGCCAGTTTTGTAATTAGTTGTAATTATATTATATAATATTTTTAGATATAATAACTTCTCTTATATATGATAGATATGGCTGATATATCATTTATAGACTACAGGCTATAAATGACACTTAGAGATAGTAGCTCTAAGTGAAAAAAAGATATAAAAACTTATAATAATATATTTAAAATATTAATATTTTGTGGTAGAATTAATAAGAGGTGTATTTTTATGAAGACAAACAGAACAATTACTAGAGAAAAAGCTATGACTATTTTATATCAAATCTTTTTATATAAAAAAAATAAAATAAACTATGATATAAATAATGTTATAGAGGAAGTATTAGAAAATACTATAATTGAAGATAGAAAGAAAATAGATACTGAATATTTAAATACTTTAATTAATGGAGTATTAAATAATATAGATGATATTGATAAAAGTATAGAAAAATATATAGAATCATGGTCTATAGATAGATTAGGATTAACAGATCAAGCAATACTTAGAATATCAGTATATGAACTTATTTATACCGATACTCCAGACTTAGTATGTATAAATGAAGCAATAGAATTATCTAAAAAGTATTCTGATGAAAAAGTATCTAAAATGATTAATGGAGTACTAGATAAAATATATCATGAAAAATTAGATAATAATACTGAGGAGTAATTATGAATAATAATTATATTACAGTAACTGAAGTAAATAAATATATAAAAGAAGTTATTAACGATGACTTATTACTAAAGAAAGTGTATTTAAAGGGAGAAATATCTAACTTTAAGGCTCATTCAAGAGGACACTTTTATTTTACTTTAAAAGATGAAAATAGTAGAATAAATGCAGTTATGTTTTCTTTTAATAATAAAAATATGAAATTTATGCCTTATGATGGTATGAAAGTATTAGTTACTGGTAAAATAGACGTATATGAAGCAAGTGGTTCTTATCAAATATATGTAGAGGAAATGCTCGAAGATGGAATAGGAGCATTATATGTAGCCTTTGAGCAATTAAAAAAGAAACTATCTAGTGAAGGCTTATTTGATAAAGATAAAAAGAAAAAGATTAGAAGAATACCAAATAGAATAGGTATAGTAACATCTCCTACTGGGGCCGCTATTAAGGATATACTAACTACTATTAAAAGAAGATACCCAATATGTGAGACAGTATTATTTCCAGCACTAGTACAAGGTGATATGGCCGCTAATGACATTGCTAATAAAATAAGACTAGCCAATAGTTTAAAAGACGAACTAAAACTTGATACATTAATTGTTGGCCGTGGCGGTGGTTCACTTGAAGACTTATGGCCTTTTAATGAAGAAGTAGTAGCTAGAGCTATTTATGATAGTGAAATACCAGTTATATCCGCTGTTGGACATGAAATAGATATTACTATATCAGATTATGTTGCAGATCTTAGAGCGCCAACTCCTACAGCAGCAGGAGAACTTGCAGTACCAGATATTAATACTATCATTACATATTTAGATACAGCAGTTAATAGAAGTTATAATGCTTTAAATAATATTATTAGTATCAATTATAAAAGACTAGATAATATAAAGAATAGTTATATATTAACTAAACCTTTATCTATGTATGAAGTAAAAGAACAAAAACTAGATAATCTAATGGATAATTTAGATAAAGTAATAAATAAAATATTAGATAATACTAAAGTTAGATTATATACAGTAAAGAATAGTTATATATTAAATAATCCTAGTATGCTATATAAATATAGTAGTCAAAGACTAGATCATATTATATCTAAGTTAGAAGTATTAAACCCTTTAAATACATTAAATAGAGGCTATGCTATTGTAAAAAAAGAAGATAAAGTATTATCTAGTATTAAAGATGTAAAAGAAGATGAAGTAATTACTATAGCACTAAAAGATGGTAATATTGAAAGTAAAATAATTAAGGTAGGTGAATAAAAGTGGCAAAAGAAAAAGAAGAAATGACTTTTGAAGAAAAAATAAAATTACTTGAAGAAATAGTAAAAGAATTAGAAACAGGAGAAGTACCACTTGATGAAGCAATAAATAAATATACTGAAGCTATGAAACTAGCTAAAGAATGCTCTGATAAGTTAAACAAGGTAACTGAAAAAGTAAATAAAATTATGCTTGAAAATGGTAAATTAGATGATTTCACTGTTAGTGAATAAAAAATATTGACAAACATAAAAATATATAGTATTATTATGCTGTGTGAGAGAAACTCACTAAAATTAAAAAAAGCGGTGTGTCCAGCCGTATAAGTCGGAAACTAAAAAAGCGGTGTACCCAGCCATTAAATTGGGAACTAAAAAAGCGTCGTTATACCAATTCGACATAAATAAATTGGAAGCATTATTTGCGGAAACTAGAGACTTCACTCTAGTTTTTTTAATTTTATGTTGACAATGTCAATTTATAATAGTATAATTTTGCTAGCAAAAATTGAAGGGAGGTTTTGTAAATTTTTATGGTTTTTAAATTAGTAAAAATAGATTATCATTATTGTGATTATCTTAGAAATTTTGATAAAAGAGTAATTTATAATTATGGTAGTAAGGAATTAAGACCATTTGTTGGCATACTATTTACTATTAATGATAAAGAATATTTTGCTCCTTTGTCAAGTCCTAAACCCAAACATATTGAAATGAAAAATACTATAGACTTTTTTAAAATTGATAATGGTGTTCTCGGAGCAATTAATTTCAATAATATGATACCAGTAAAAGAAGAAAACTATGAAATTATTTCATTAAATAAAGTTAATTTAAATAAAAAAGAAAAAGAATATCAAATGCTTTTGAGAAAGCAATTAATATGGCTAAACAAAAATAATAGTGTAGTAAGAAGAAAAGCAAAAATATTATATAGTAAATATATTAATGGTATGCTATATAAAAATATTTATAATAGATGTTGTAATTTTATTTTACTAGAGGAAAAATGTGATAGTTACACTAAACAAAAAGTATCAATTTGAAGACCTTAGGCTTCAAATTGCCTCTTAAGACCAAGGCTTAAGAGGATATATAAAAGAAGAGGAATAATATCCTCTCTAGTTTTCTGCTTCCTCTAACATTTTAGTAATAAATATACCATACCCTTTAGTAGGATCATCTACTACTACATGAGTTACTGCTCCAATAATATAATCACCTTGAATTATTGGACTACCACTCATTCCTTGAACAATACCACCAGTTAAATCAAGTAGATTCTTATCAGTTACTTCAAATAATATATTCTTAGTAACAGCATCATTATTATTAATTTTAATAATATTAATAGTAAATTCTTCTACTTTATCATTATTAACTACAGTAAAAATACTTGCTTTACCAGTACTAATATCACTATCTTTTGCTACAGCATAGAGTTTCTTATTGGGAATATCACTAGTATATGTACCAAATATACCTTTATTAGTATTTTCAAATACATTACCAAATACCTTAGAACTATCATATCTAGCATTCTTTTCACCAGGACTACCAATACTACTTCGGGTAACTCCTGTTACAGTAGAACTATATATTTTACCATCTTTTATTTCAAGTTTTTGCCCAGTATTTTTTTCAATTATTTCATGTCCTAACGCTCCAAATAACTTAGTATTAGGATCTATGTAGGTAAGTGTTCCAACACCAGTTATACTATCTTTAACATATAGTCCTGTCTTATAGATATCACCTTCAGATTTAACTAATTTAATATTAGTAGTATTCTCTTTACTTCCCCTTAAATAGGTAATAGATAAATTCTCTTTATTATTACTATTCTCAATAGTAGTAATCATATCCTTAATAGTATCTACATCTTTAGAATTAATTTTAATTATCTTATCACCATTTTGTAGTCCAGCCTCTTTAGCAGGATTGTTATTGTTAACACTATAAGTACCTACGATAATTATACCTTTAGAATTAAGTTCAATACCAATATTTTCTCCTCCCGCTATTACATAATCTGAATAAGCAAGGGCATAAGTGGGAATAATAAATAATGAGAGTATCAGCAGAATAACATTGTTTTTTATTTTTTTAAAAAACATAAAATACATCTCCTTTAACTATATTCACAGACTACATTATTAGTATTTCTCTTATAGATAAAATTATGAAAGATAATATTTACCATATTCATAAATTACCTTGATTTACTTGACTTTATGACTATTTTATTGTAAAATATTAGCCTATGAAGAGGTGATAGTATGAATATGAGTTATATAGCTAATCAGTTAGAAGAAGCTAAATATAATTATAATTACTTTTTTATGAAAATGATTATTAAAGTACTTCAAGTATGTGTTAAGTTATCTTTTATCCTTTTACTAAGTAGTATTTTTAATTATTTAATAATTAATATTATAGCTATTATTTGTACTATTATATCATTTATTAGTATATATAATATTATTAAAAATTATATGTATATAATTGAAGATATTAGAGATACTCTTAATATAGATTTATCTTTTGAACTTGATCTTAATGTTTTAAGTAATAATTTATTTAAAGGAATGTTTAATTATGGAAGATAATTTCTATGTCGGAGATATATTTCATTCTAAAAAAAGAAATAATAAAATAGAAAAAGCAGTATTATATTCAAAAGATAGAGTAGTGTATATTGATTTATTAAATGAGAAAGAATATACTACAGATACAAATGATAAAGATTATGTAATTGAAGATAGTTTAATACCTACTGATACTAATGATTTTAAAGAAGATTATAATTATCTACTTTATAGATATAGTAATGGTATGGTTAAAAGTAAAAAGAAGCATTGGTATAGTTTTAATAGAAAATAATACCAATGTTTTTAATTTTATATGTTATTTAGCATAGAATATGTTATAATAGTTATTGTTAAGTAATCTTAACTAAATAGGAGAAATTATGGAAAATATTTATATTTATAAAGTAGAATACTGGAAAAAGAAAGATGAAACTATTAATTTTAATAATAATGATATTATCTATACAATGAGAGTAGGTCATTATGAAAAATTTGATAGAATGTTTCCTATAGTTATTGATATGTCTAAAGATGTATATGATAAGCTTTTAACTGACGAATACTATCTAATGCCTTCGTGTACTATTGACTGTCCTTTTATTGTACATGATGGTGAAGATCATATTGTACCAACAGTTAAACCTACATTAGAAGTTAAAAACAGTAAGATTAGGAAAAGAAAAAAGAAATACTGAGATATTTGTATTTCTTTTTATAATTTATTTAACATTATTAATCAAAAATAAAAACTCCATTATATTAACAGAGTTTTCAAACATTTTCCTTCGGAATCATTTATTACTCGCACCATCCGTAAGCGAGAAACATTGTCAATCGGGATCATTTATTACTCGCACCACCCGTAAGCGAGAAACATTTACATATTAATGCACTCTTTCAAATGCAATAATAATGTACTATATTTTGCATAAAAAGTCAATATAACTATGCAAAATAGGCAAATATTATTTTATTTGCATTAATATTATATGACATTAATATATTCTTATACATTACATTTTATTTAGAAAATACTTAGTATAGATAGTATTTTTTTTTCATATAGTTAAATAGGTGATACAATGAATAATACTCTTTTAGCATTCTTACTTACTTTTATTGCAGGATTTTCTACGATGATAGGTGTACTAGTAATATTTATAAAGAAGAAAAATCATGATAAGATAGTTATGGCTTCGCTTGCTTTTGCAGCGGGTGTTATGATAACAGTATCAGTAACTGATTTAGTACCAGAATCATTAGTATTACTTAGTAATAATCTAAGTAAAATAACTACCATAGTAATTAGTTTTTTAGGTTTACTTTTAGGTATAGTAATATCAATGATAATAGACTATTATCTACCTGATAAACCGCCTCAAGATACTAAAGATAAATCATTATTTAAAGTAGGTATAATATCAATGATAGCTATAATATTACATAACTTACCTGAAGGTATAGCCACCTTTGTAGCTACTTCAAGTGATGTCAAACTAGGACTATCTCTTGCAATAGCCATTGCCATGCATAATATACCTGAAGGTATTAGTATATCAGTACCCATTTATTATTCTACTGGTAGTAAAAAAAGAGCCATCTTTTATACATTAGTATCAGCTTTATCAGAACCACTGGGAGCTCTTTTAGCATTCATATTTTTAAAGAACTTTATTAATGATACAGTACTTGGTATATTATTCTCATTAATTGCGGGTATTATGCTTCAAATATCTTTTTGTGAATTATTACCAACCGCTAGAAGGTATAACAATAAGAAGTATCTACTATTATTTTTTGCAATAGGAGTAATATTTATGCTCTTTAAGTTTTTGTTTTAATTTAAATATATAAATCTCTCTTATATATAATAGATATGGCTGATATATTTATTTGAGACAATATAACATATTGGCTCAAATAAACACTAATAAGACAGTCTACTGGCTTATAGTGAACATAAAAAAAATTAATAAAAAGTAATGACAAGTTACTTTGAATGTGTTATACTTATATAGTAGAGTAGGAGAGATTATGAAAGAGACACTGATTTATAAATTAAATAAACATAATATTTATTATATAAGTACACCAAGTTATGGCTTTTACATACTAGTTCCATTTACTGATTATACAGATACCAATATCGTTCTTAGATTAAAAGGTAATTACCAATCATATGATTTAAATAAGAATTCATTAGAGAGTGTTACAAATGAACTTATTAATTATTACAAGAGTATCGATAATTACAATGTAACCCTTGTATTACCTATATTTTATGACGGTATATTAGATAGAGTAAGAATTGTTGAAGATTTAGTATTATACCAAAGATTAGATGGATACTTAGGCAATATCTTTAATAATGCTTATGCTTTTCTTACTAAGAATAATATCAAAGTAAATAGTAATATTTATATAATAAATAATGATTCTTTTAAGACATTTACTAATTGGTTTGTATCTAGATATAATAATAGAATAGAATACAAAACTATTTTAGAATTAGTTAAACAAAGTGATCACTTTACTAGTTATGATATGGTTGAAACTCCTAGCATTAATTTTGTTGTAGGTAAGAATGAAGAACCTAAACTTGATAAAACAGTAGAAATAGAAACTGAGACATTTAATAGTATGGCTAGAGATATTGTTAATACTGAGCCTAAGAAGAAGACTGGTACTAACGATACTAAAAATAATGCTGGCTTTGTCTCTTATATCCTTCTTGGAGTAGTTAGCTTTGTTGTATCTTTATTATTGCTATTCCTATTTATTAGATAAAAATAAGTATACTATTTTAGGTATACTTTTTTAATGTATAAAATAAAAAGCACTTAGTCTATACTAGTGCAACATATACGCTATTATTGATGTTAATGCAGATACTACCGCTAGGGCAAGCATTACATAAGCAAATATCTTAGAGCCGATATCCTTGGCTTTTTTCTTTTTCTTACTCATTGTATTTATACACCTCTATTTAATTATACTAAATATTAAGCATATTTTCAACCATTAATTAATATACTTTATTGGTGATAAGAAATGAATAAGAAATTAAATAGTGAACTTGCTCTAATTTTACCTAATAAGAAAGTAAATTTATTTGTAATATTTATAGTGGTACTCGGAATAATATCAGGATCTCTTTTTCTAATGGTATTAAATGAGAATGATAAATCAGAAGTTATTAATGAAATTAGTACTTTTATGACTAATATTAATACTAACAACATTAATAATCTTAATTCTTTTAAAAATAGTTTAATTGAAGGTATGATACTCATAATATTATCTTGGATACTTGGTATGTCTATTATTGGTGTTATTTTTAATATCTTCTTTATATATATGAAAAGTTTTATAATAGGTTTTTCGATATCTTCCTTTATCTTAGTATATAAATATAAGGGAATATTATCCTCATTAATATATGTAATACCTAGTCAGTTAATAAATATCCTTATAATCCTTATACTAGGAGTATATACGCTACTATTTTCTAAGTATTTATTTAAAATGATATTTCTTAAAGATAAAACAGTAAATCTAGGTAAGTTTTTTAAGAAATATGTTTTAGTATTTGGTATATGTATTCTACTATGTCTGGTATCTGCATTATGTGAAGCTTATTTACTACCATCTCTATTAAAAGTAATGATAAAACTATTTATTTAAACTATAAAATATGATATAATTATTAGCTGAAGAGGTGTATTAAATGAAATCAGTAGTAATAGGTATGTCTGGAGGAGTAGATAGTTCAGTAGCGGCCATCCTCCTAAAGAAACAGGGATATAATGTAATAGGTTTATTTATGAGAAATTGGGATAGTACTATTAATAATGATTATTTAGGTAATCCTAATTTAAATAATAATATATGTCCTCAGGAACAAGATTATAATGATGCATTAGAGGTCTGCAATAAAATTGGTATTCCATTACATAGAGTAGATTTTGTTAAAGAGTACTGGGACTTTGTCTTTACCTATTTCTTAGATGAACTAAAAAAAGGAAGAACTCCTAATCCTGATGTTATGTGTAATAAATATATTAAGTTTGATTTATTTGTTAAGAAAGCTAAGGAACTAGGAGCGGATTATATAGCTACCGGCCACTATGCTAAGTTAATTGATGGTAAGCTTGCTAAGGCGAAAGATAAAAATAAAGATCAGTCTTATTTCTTAGCCTACGTTAATAAAGATATCTTTAAGAATGTTTTATTTCCACTTGGCGATATCGAGAAGCCTGAAGTAAGAAAGATTGCCGAAGAGTACGGTCTAATTACCGCAAAGAAGAAAGATTCTACGGGTATATGTTTTATTGGTGAAAGAAACTTTACACAGTTTCTAGAAAATTATTTGCCTAATATTCCTGGTGATATTGTAAATATCGATACTGGGGAAGTAATTGGTAAACATATTGGTCTTATGTATTATACTATTGGTCAAAGAAGAGGGTTAAATATTGGTGGTACTGAAGATAGAATGTTTGTAGTAAAGAAAGATTTAGATAAGAATATTCTATATATTGCTATTGGTGATGAGAATAAGTATTTATTTTCTAATACCGCTGTTATTGAGGACTTTAACTTTTTAACTGAAGAAAGACCTAGTAGATGTACTTGTAAATTTAGATATAGACAGCCTGATATTGATACAGAAGTTGAATATCTAGATAATAATATGCTTAGACTTAATTATGTAAAGTCTAAAGCTGTAACTCCTGGACAGTTCTGTGTATTATATGATGGTGATATCTGTCTAGGTGGAGGAATTATTAAAGAAGTAAAATAATATTATTTATTATATGTTATGGCACTCTAGATCTAAGGTTCTAGAGTGTTTATTAGAGCCAAAGTATTGTCTCTAATAAATATATCTACATATCTATTATATATAAGCATAGGTATATACATAGACTATAGTTATTAGATAGATTTTATGGTCCTTGACACAAACAATTGTTTATGATATAATACTTACCAATAAGAGGGGGATATTTTATGAAGTATTATAATAAAGAAGGTAAAGAAGTAGAGTATAGTCTTGGAGAAAAAATTAATAAAGTAGGAAACTACGGAAATATATATAAAGTAGAAGAAGATAATGATATCTGTTTAAAAGAGTTAAAAGAGACAGAAATGTGTCCTCTGACAATATTTGACGATACGCCTACGGTTATTAGTGAAGATATATTTAAATATTTTAAAAACTTTAATAATCCTAATTTCTGTAAGTTATATGAACTATTATATGATAAAGATAATAAAATAGCGGCTTATACTATGCAGTATTACAAATCTATAACTAAGAATATATTACTTATGCCAACAACTTATTTATTAGATAACTTTAATGATATATATACTTCAATGGAAAAACTAGCTAGAGACTTAGTTTTAGTAGTAGATTTGCATAATAAAAATATGGTTTTAACTGACGATAGAATAGTATTACTCGATTTCGATAAATATCGTATAGAGAAAAATAAATCTTATGAAGTCTTATTTGAATTAAATATGAGTGCCCTTTATTATGCTTTAATCAAAATGCTTCAAGAGGCTATAAATAAAGCTGGATTATCTTCAGAATATAATAAGATGGCTTCACAATTATTTACATGTAATCCTACTCCTATGACATTAAAGAGAAAACTAGCGGGTTATGATAAAACTGTAGACTATTTTTATAGAAAACATTAATTTGTAAATAGTTAATGTTTTTTTAAATTTATTAAACTACTTATTAATTAAAAAGTCAAGTGCAACTTTTGAATAGTTATAATAATTGTCGCAAA